>Ga0206123_10000761_pt1 | contig 31341 bp, 25 predicted proteins | sample Helgoland_Spring_2_FD_160086 | JGI IMG/M metagenome (GOLD analysis project Ga0206123, IMG submission 160086) | Pelagic subsurface seawater microbial communities from Kabeltonne, Helgoland, North Sea - Helgoland_Spring_Bloom_20160316_1 | ecosystem: Environmental > Aquatic > Marine > Epipelagic ...
CCGTTAAATTTATTTTTCAACCCGCTGAAGAAGGTGCCCCTCCAGGAGAAGAAGGCGGCGCTAAACTCATGATCAAAGAAGGGGTCATGATGAATCCAAAAGTAGAAGTTGCCTTTGGTCTGCATATATCTGCCGATACTCCCGAGGGGATACTTACCTACAAACCCGGTGGTATTTTAGCTGCAGCGGATCGTTTTGTTATTCAGGTTAATGGAAAACAATCTCACGGGTCACAACCTTGGGCTTCGATAGATCCCATCGTAACCTCTGCACAAATCATCAATGGCATTCAAACTATTATCAGTCGACAAACCGAACTCACCAAAGAAGGTGCCGTCATCACGGTAGGAATGATCAATTCAGGCATACGCAATAACATCATACCTGAAAGTGCTGAAATGATCGGTACTATACGTACCTTGGATCCACAAATGCAAGATAAAATTCATGCTGATTTGATCCGAACAGCTACAAAAATTGGAGAAAGCATGGATGCCCAAGTAACGGTCGAGATTGAACGCGGAGTTCCCGTTACTTTCAATGATCCTACCCTAACTACCAAAGCAGTCAACTGGCTGAACCGCAGTCTTGGGCCTGAACATGTTCAGTTACAACGCGCCATTACCGGAGCTGAAGATTTCTCGTTCTTTGCACAAAAGGTACCTTCTTTTTTCTTTTTCATCGGAGGATGTCCAAAAGGATCGGATCCAAGTTTAGCGGCTCCACATCATACGCCAGACTTTTATGTCACCGATTCATCCATGATCACGGGAGTTAAGGCACTATTGGGACTGTCTCTAGGTTATATGAACGATCCTTTGAAATGATTTTTCTCTTTTGCTTTTCTTCATGCTCTTATACTCTTTTAGGCGTCTTATAATAACTCTAGTTCGGACCTCTAGATAGTATTATACTCATTTCCAAAATAGCCCCCAGAGGGTTTATACCCTTTTCACCTTATGATCCATGGTGTACACATCTAGTTAACCATAAGTACCCGTCCGCCTTTCACCTATTTGATCTGATTACCTATTTGTTAGAAAAATCGAGTATCAACTTATAGAACCCAACCAAAATTAATCTCATAGATCTCTAAAAACAGTCTTACATTCATACTTAATTCTATATTATCATTACCGAAAGGCTACCCATACAACCTTTCATCCTAAATTAGAAAGCTCTATTTTAAAAATTTCTTAAATTAAGTTCACTCTAAAAAAATATTATGAAAAAAAGATCCAATTACCTCGTGCTCCTCACGTTTATTTTCAACCTGATCCTGAGTCCTTCATTGTGGGCGCAAAAAAAGCAATCAAAAACAAAAACCATTCATCACGAAATTCCAGTGAACAAACTCGGTGGACTGGAATGGAGAATGGTGGGCCCTTTTCGTGGAGGACGGTCGGCTACCGTAACGGGCGTCGTTGGTCATCGCAATCTATATTATATGGGTACCGCGGGGGGCGGAGTTTGGAAAACTACAGATGGAGGTCAAACTTGGGAAAATATTTCGGATGGATTCTATGGTGGATCTATTGGTGCTATTGCGGTTAGTGAATCCGATCCAAATGTCATATATGTTGGTGAAGGAGAGGAAACGGTCAGAGGAAACGTCTCCTCAGGAAGAGGACTATGGAAAAGTACCGATGCGGGCAAGACCTGGCAATCCATTGGACTCAAGCAAAGCGAGCACATCGGCCGCATTCGTATTCATCCAACTAACCCGAATATGGTCTATGTCGCTGCCATGGGAAATCTTTGGAAACCCAATGCCCAACGTGGTGTTTTCAGATCTAAAAATGGTGGGGAGACCTGGGAAAAGATATTGTTTGAATCAGATAAGGCCGGTGCCGTAGATTTGATTTTAGATCCTAATAATTCAAGAATTCTTTATGCCAATACATGGGAAATAAAGCGCAATGGCTATCGTATGGACAGTGGAGGACCCGGTAGTAAACTCTGGCAAAGTATAGACGGAGGGGATCATTGGAAAGAATTAACAAATAAGCCGGGCTTACCTAAGGGGATTTGGGGTATTTCAGGTGTAGCGGTTTCCCCATTGAACTCTAACAAAATATGGGTCATCATAGAAAATGCTAAAGGTGGCGTCTATCGATCGGATGATGGAGGCGAAAAATGGACCTATATCAGCTCAAAAAATGCATTAAGACAACGCGCATGGTATTATTCCCGCATCTACGCAGATACACAAAATGAAGAGCGCCTCTATGTCATGAATACAAGTTATCACCGATCCAATGACGGAGGTAAAACTTGGGAGGGTTTCAATTCACCGCATGGTGATCACCATGACCTTTGGATTGACCCCCAGGACAATCAACGCATGATCATTGCCGATGATGGAGGTGCCCAAGTATCAGTGGACGGTGGCCTCAATTGGACGACTTACCACAATCAACCCACTGCCCAATTTTACCGCGTTACGACCGATAATAGTTTCCCTTTCAAAATACTCGGCGCACAACAAGATAATTCAGCCATCAGGATCTCCCACAGAAGCAGTGCGAACGCCATCACCGAACGAGATTGGGAACCTACAGCAGGCGGCGAAAGTGCGCATTTGGCACCAGATCCAAAAAATCCAGATATTGTATACGGAGGTACCTATAAAGGCTATATGAACCGAAAAGATCACATTACGGGTCAATCGAGATCCACTAATATTTGGCCCTACAATCCCGCCGGATCAGGCGTGGAAGTAATGAAATACCGCTTCAATTGGAACTATCCAGTCATGTTCAGTCCCAATGATCCCAACAAACTCTATGCCGGATCCAATTACTTACATGAAAGCGTAAATGAAGGGCAGAGCTGGCGCGTAATCAGTCCTGACCTTACTCGAAATGAACCGCATACCTTAAAATCATCTGGGGGTCCTATTACCCAAGACAACACCGGTGTAGAATTTTATGGTAACCTTTTTGCAATCACGGAGAGCAAACAAGAAGTAGGCGTAATTTATACGGGAAGTGATGACGGTTTGGTCCACATTACCCGCGATGGGGGTAGAAAATGGACTGATATCACCCCTCCAATGTCTCCAAAAAACAACATGATTAACTGTATTGATGTAGACCCACATTATCCCGGCGGCGTATATGTGGCAGCAACTGCTTATAAATTTGGTGATTACACCCCATATCTCTACAAATCCAGAGATTATGGGCAAACATGGACCGTTATTACTTCAGGTATTGAGAAAAATGATTATACGCGAACCATCAGAGCGGATTTAGTACGTCCAGGCCTCTTGTATGCAGGTACAGAATGGGGCCTCTATATTTCATATGATGATGGTGCTCATTGGGAAAACTTTAGGTTGAATCTTCCTATTGTAGCCATTCGAGATTTACATGTTCGTGAGGAATATTTAATCGCAGCTACACATGGACGTTCCTTTTGGATGATTGATGATTTGGGCCCTGTCAGACAAATAAATGATGAAATTTTGAACAAAAAACATCACCTCTATGCTCCCAAGCCTGCCTATAGAATGGCGCAAAGTGGCAGACGTGTCAATACCAAAATAGAAGGTAGTAATCATCCCAATGGGGCTTTACTCAATTTCTTTATCGAAGATGAAAAAGCAGACGTACGAATTGAAATTTTAGAAGCAGACGGATCCTTGATCCAATCTTATTCTAATCAATCAAAAGAAAAGTCTTCAAAACTTGATGTAAAAGCTGGTGGAAATAAATTCGTATGGAACCTGCGCTATCCTGGCTTTTTAGCTTTTCCAGGTATGGTACTCTATTCTTCCCCTAATCTAGGACCCAAAGCGATGCCCGGCACCTATTTGACTCGGCTGATCGTAGATGGTGATACCCTCCAACAAAATTTGATAGTTTTAGGAGACCCTCGTATGTCCAATACCCCATCAGATTATCAAACTCAATTTGATTTTTTAATTCAAGTGAGAGATAAGGTGAGTCAGGCCCATCAGGCCATGCTCGATATTGAAAAAATCGGGCAAGAAATTAATTTTGTAAAATCCAAGATTAAGGATCCAATCTTACTAGATAAAATGACGGATTTTATAGATCAGTTGACCGTTATTGAAGGTACCATTCATCAAACCAAAAACAAAAGCAATCAAGATCCATTAAATTATGGTATCAAAGTCAACAATCGGTTGGCTTTCTTATTGGCGGATCAGCAGCGGGGTGATTACCCCCCAACAGATCAAGCTCATCAAGTCTACAATGAACTAGCCGCAGACCTTGATCGGATTTTAATAGAAATGAAAAATTTATGTGCCCAATCCATCCCTGATCTGAATCAAGCTTTAAATGGATTAGAAGTGATTTCTACACCTCAATAAATACGAGATATGAAAGAAAAATCCATCGGTGTATTTTATCATGCGCCGAAGGATTTAATAATCGAGTATTTTTTGTATTGATTCAGGACTGCGGCCAACGACCGTCAAGCCTTTCTTTTCAATGATGGGGCGCTCCATCAAAACGGGATGATCCACCATAGCCTGAAGCCAGTCTATGTTATCAGGATGCGAGGCTTTGTAATGCTCTTTGAATATCTTTTCTCCTCTTCGGATTAAATCATAGGGCATAATATCTAATGCAGTGACCAGTACTTGTAGTTGACTTTTATCAAGGGGTGTTTTGAGATATTCGATAACTTCGACTTCCAAACCCGCCTCCAATAACACCTTCAAAGCTGTACGACTTTTTCCACATCTGGTATTATGGTATATGTTGACCATTAAGGTTTTCTATCTAAAGACTGTAAATTTACAACACTTCGACAACTAAATTATGATTGGTATAGATACAAATGTCTGCAGCGATGGTCAAACTTTCCCGAACCATCTCCTCTGCGGTAAGATGATCTGCATGTTTTTTAAGTGCTAAAGCTGCCGATTTTGCGTATTGACTCCCACTACCAATGGAAGCTACATCTTTATCTGGATCTAAAACATCTCCAGTTCCAGAGATGACCAGCATTTCGTTTTTGTTCGCGACAATCATCATGGCCTCTAACTGCCGTAAATATTTATCCCTACGCCAATCCTTGGCCAATTCGACCGCAGCCCGCTTCAAATTACCAGAAAATGCACTCAGCTTTTCATCAAAACGATCCAATAAGGTGAAGGCATCAGCCGTTGAACCTGCAAATCCCGTAATGATGGTCCCTTCAGTCAGCTTTCTTATTTTTTTTACATGACTCTTGGCAACCGTAGCACCCATAGTCGCCTGTCCATCTGCTCCCAGGGCCATTTGACCTTTATGATAAACGGCCAGTACCGTCGTAGATTTTATTTTTAATTGAGCCATAATATCATTGTATAAAAAAAATTCCGTCTATTGCCCATCTAATTTATATCAAAATGCGTACGGGGTCCTCAAGCAGGCCTTTCAGACTTTTTAGAAAAGCGGCTCCCACAGCCCCATCTACAGCCCGGTGATCGCAAGATAAAGTTACCTTCATGGTATGTCCTGGATTCATGACGCCATTTTTAACTATCACGGCCTCTTTGATACTTCCTATGGCTAGAATACATGCATTGGGAGGATTAATAATTGCTGTGAATTCTTCCACACCAAACATGCCTAAATTGGAAATACTAAACGTATTACCGGTAAACTCTTCTGGTGCTAATTTCTTAGCAACTGCACGTTGCGCTAAGTCTTTTACTTCTGATGAGATGTGGGCCAAAGACTTATTATCTGCAAACTTTACTACAGGTACAACCAAACCATCCGGTATGGCAACAGCTACCCCAATATGAATGTGCTGATGCTTCTGCATTTTATCCTCTAACCAACTTACATTTACGTCAGGATGCTGCCTGATGGCACTGGCAACCGATTTAAGTACAATGTCATTGAAAGAAATCTTTACTGGAGACACTTCATTCATACTTACCCTAGCAGCCATAGCTTTATCCATGTTGATTTCCATGGTTAGGTAGAAATGTGGAGCACTAAATTTGCTTGCAGAAAGGCGTGAAGCAATGACTTTTCTCATCTGTGTCAAGACTATGTCCTCAGAAGCTTCGACACCGATGACTACCGGCTTCACATAATTTTCAGGAGTCACTGCTACTGGGGCCGTCTTCACGATCGCTGGCTTGAAAGTTTCCACATCTTTTTTGACAATCCTCCCACCATCTCCAGATCCGAGTAGGGTGCTCAAATCAATTCCTTTGTCTTGAGCCATTTTTTTAGCCAATGGAGAGGCCAACACTCGCTCACTAGAGGTAGCTTTAGGGGTGACAGAGGCACTTGGTATTTCAATGGGAGCTGGGACTTCCGCTGCGGCAGCAACTACTGTTTCAGCTTTCGGTACTACCTTATTTTCTAGTTGCAATAAAGTCTCAAAATCAGCATTTTCTTCACCTATGATGGCAATGATACCATCTACCTCCACAGCACTGCCCGCTGATACTGCTGTATACAATAAGATACCATCATCATAAGATTCTAGTTCCATGGTTGCTTTATCTGTCTCAACCTCAGCCAAAATATCTCCTGAACTGACTTGATCACCTACCTTCATCAACCATTGAGAGATGATACCTTCTGTCATGGTATCACTCATTTTGGGCATCTTCAAAACCGTTGCCTTAATACTAGAAGGATCCACGGCAACCACTTTGGCGGGCTCAGTATCTCCGGTTGGGCTATTTACTGGCTCAGAAACCGGTTGGGAAGGCTCAGAAATGAGGGATTGAATGTCTTCGCTTTTGGCTCCTATAATGGCTATGATAGCATCCACAGCCACAGTAGCCTTTTCGGGAACGCCGATGTGCAAAAGTATTCCATCTTCATATGACTCCAATTCCATAGTCGCTTTATCTGTCTCGACTTCGGCGAGGACATCTCCAGAGACAATCACATCTCCTTCTTTTTTCAACCATGCGGAAATAACACCCTCAGTCATGGTGTCACTCATTTTGGGCATTTTTATTACTTCTGCCATTTCTAATAAATCAATTCTATAATTTTAAAGTTCAAAGTTAACCCAAGTCAGATTTTAATCAAGCAAGCAAAGAGATTATTTGAGTATCAGTTAAAGAATACTAAGGAATTTTACACCCACACAAAATGAACTTTATGGAAAAGAAACCTTATATACCTCCTAAATTACTTTTTAATGGCCACCTCCAAACTGTATATCCTGCTTTATTTAGAAAAATTACGCTTTTAACTCTTTATATTCATGAAAGAATTATAACCCAAGATCAAGATTTTTTAGACTTGTTTTGGATGAAACAAAAAAGTAAAAAATTGGTCATTATTTCACATGGATTGGAAGGAAATGCAAATCGAGCCTATGTCAAGGGTATGGCTAATGCCCATTTTTCTGAAGGTTTTGACGTCCTCGCCTGGAACTACAGAGGGTGCTCGGAGCAAATCAATAACCTGCCCAAAATGTATCATAGTGGTGCAACAGAAGACCTCTTAGCAGTCGTCAATCATGCCGAAAAAGACTATCAGGAAATTTACCTGATCGGGTTCAGTCTTGGGGCCAACCTGACCCTCAAATTTTTGGGTGAACAAGGCGCTTATAAGAATGTGAAAAAAGCTTGTGTAATTGCTGCCCCTCTGGATTTGAAATCTGGATCACTTCATTTGAATACACCCAAAAACTACCTTTATCAACGGAGATTCATGAGGTCTCTAAAAAAGAAAGCACGTGCTAAGCATGCCCAGTACCCAGAGCTCTTCAATCTCAAAAAACTAGAAAACATTCATACTATTTATGATTTTGATGACTTAATTACTGCGCCCATTCATGGATTTAAACATGCCGAAGATTACTATGAAAAATGTAGTGCCAAAAATTTTCTAGAAAAAATTCAAATTCCTACCAAAATACTGAATGCAATGAATGATCCCTTTTTAACGCCAAAAATATTAAATAAATCGATTATGGCTCATTCAGATCACGTTTCCTATCAAATCACCCCTAATGGGGGGCATTGTGGCTATCCTAATTTTATTGCAAAAACTTGTTGGTCTGAGACATTTACTGTCAATTATTTTAAAAGTTAGGCTAAATTACGTTTGTAAAATATGATAGATCGTTACACCCTTTCAACCCATCACAAGGTTTTAGAAAAACATTTTAGTGCCGCTTTCAAAGATGAGTTTATACCTCGCTACAATGCCGCGCCGACCCAAGTCCTACCCGTCATTACACAAGACAATACATCTCATTTTCAATATTTTAAATGGGGATTAATATCAAATTGGGCAAATAACAACAAAATGAGTCCTAAATTATTCAATCTCGATACAGAAACCTTGTCAAAAAAAGCGTCTCATCAAAAAAGTCTAAAATTACATAGATGTCTGATCCCTATCGATGGATTTTATGTTTGGAAACCTTTTGCCAAAAAGAGAGCCATCCCTTATCACATTTCTCGTACCGATAAAAAACCCCTTGCTATTGCTGGGATTTGGGAAGAAAAAGATGATTTCAGTGAAGAAGCGAATCATACCTTTATCATGATCACTCAGCACTCCGATGATCGGATGACCCCTTATCAGGAAAACATGCCTTTGTGCTTAGGTGAAAAAGATATTATCTCGTGGATGAATGCAGGCACCACAGCTCCCGAAATTGAAGAAATCATCAAAGCAACGCATCTATGGCAACTTACCGCACATCCGGTCAGTTCATTAATCGCTAACTTAGAAAAGGACTCGCCAAGTTTGATCAAACGCAGTCAACCTTCAGATCAACTCGGTAATTACACCTTGTTCCAATAATAAAATCATATCGCCTAGAATAAGATATTCAGCCTTTTTTGAAGAAAATGAAGCCATTTGCGTATGGAGTTAGGGTTAATTAACGCGATGAAGAAATATGACTCCGTGAGATTGCTGGAATTTTTTGATCGCAAATTATTAGCGGTTAATGAACCTTTAAATAAATTCTAATTTTTTCATTTCATCTCTTTCATCAACCATTCGCTAATAATATTGTGATGCCAGCAACTTGATAACAACGCTCTTAAAAAAGCCTCTTGAACGATGTCTTTCCCCAACTCAGAATCTCCACAACGATAAGTGATGCAATTACGCAATTCATTAAACCAACGATCAAAGCATTTTTTAAATTTATCTTTCTCCAAGCAAGCTATATTTAAACAATATGGCTCATACACGTCGCATTTAATTTAAATATCCTAATTCCTCGTCATTAGAAGGGCCTCATATGATCCATCCCTACGTTCTCTTAACAATCCTTTTTTATCTCTTCAAAGTCTTCTTTGGTATCAATTTCAACCTTGGCACCATCGGGATATTCTAAGCTGATGGGAAATACAAATATGCCCTTCTCTTTAACCTCAGGATGAGCGTCATGCCAAGCTTTAACGAAAGCTCTATCATCATCACTCTCTAAGGTAATTAGTGCACTGTCAGGCATTGTCAGGGTAAAAGGATAAACTACCTCAAAGCAATCTACTCTCTTTCCATCTTTGCTATTTTTACATCCCTCAGCAATAGCTTTAAACTCATCCTCATCGTTGATCGTCATTTCACTTTCTTCAACCAAAATATTCAACGGAAAAACGAATATAGGTCTCTCCTCTTCCTCTGGATTTACCTCATACCACGCTTTAACTAAATCCCATCCTTCTATATCAGCAATTTCAATCTCCAAAACATCTGGCATTAATAGAGTAAAGGGATAAACAAAATCAAAGCAATCTTCTAAGGCTCCTCTATTGCCCATTCCTTTTTTTCCACCTCTTCCCCCTTTCTTAGCTTTAATGTCTTCGTCTGCAATCAACATTCTACCATCAATATCAAAATAAGCAACAGATTTGTTGGCAACCTGTCTTCCCTTATGCTTTCTCAAATCAACCTGGTAACCCAACTCTGGAGCTAATTCACTTTTGGAAATATAGTTGCCACGATAAGTGGTACTTATAGCAATTTTAGATTCCTCCGGCAAGGAGTTCATTGATATAATTACTTTATTTTCTACATTTTGAATAGCTATGATCAACTCCAAATCACTTGTGAATTCTTTTGTTAGCATAGTTTCTTGACAACTCATACAAAACATTATCATTACGATTAGAGTAATCTGTAGTTTCAAATTTTGAACTGCGGTTTTTATATTTTTTTTCATCTGAGAATAATTAAAATTAAACATTACACTAGGATACCGCTTTGGAGAAGCTATACCCTACCTTGGTGATTAAATAAAAAATTAAATTCATTACTTACGGCAAAAGTACATCGTATTTTAAACTATTGTTAATGCTTTATTTAAAGAATATCTATTTATTGAACTTTCTCTTAGGATAAATTCTGATCGTATGAAAGATTGAGCACAAAATATACAATTTAGTTGACTAACATCGTATTTTGCCTTTTTGGTTTGATGAGTAACTCTCAAATCATAAAATGGCATTTAATTCGGTTGGTTACCTATTTACAAAATATAAACAGTATGCAAAAGACGCTTTCAATGTCCATTTTTTGAACAATTTAACACCTTTAACTATCTTTGTAAATGAAACGTATTAATATACTTCTATGTTCAGATCTAAAATAGCTGGTATTGGTCACTTTTTACCAGAAAATATCGTATCCAATAAGTCCCTTGAATCTGTTATGGAGACGACAGACGAATGGATTCAAGAACGTACAGGAATTAAGGAAAGGCGTTGGGTGGTTCCCGGAGACGGCAATACCACTTCTTCAATGGGAACTAAAGCTGCCCGAAAAGCGATAAAAAATGCAGATTTAACACCTGATGACATAGATTTCATTGTCTTTGCTACCCTCAGTCCAGATTATTATTTTCCAGGTCCTGGCGTGATGGTTCAAAAGGAATTAGGTATAAAGGAAATCGGCGCCCTAGACGTCCGAAATCAATGCTCAGGATTCATATACGGTCTTTCGGTAGCTGATCAGTTTATAAAGACGGGTATGTACAAGAACATCTTAGTGATTGGGTCCGAACTTCATTCTGGAGGGCTCGAAAAAAGTATCCGAGGTCGTGGCGTGAGTGTTATTTTTGGTGATGGTGCCGGTGCTGTAGTTTTGCAGAGATCAGAAAATTTGGAAACAGGTATTTTATCAACGCACTTGCATGCCGAGGGTTTACATGCCGAAGAACTGGCCTTGATAGGTCCCAGTACGGGTCGATGGGTCCCCGAGATTATCGAAAATAACGATCCCGAAGATACCAGTTATTACCCTTACATGAATGGTAATTTTGTGTTTAAACATGCTATAGTGCGATTTTCAGAAGTAATCATGGAAGCCTTGAATGCCAATGAACTCAAACCTGAAGACATTGGTATCTTGATCCCACATCAAGCCAATCTCAGGATCAGTCAATTTATCCAAAAACAAATGAGCTTAACTGACGATCAGGTTTTTAGTAATATCATGCATTACGGAAATACCACAGCTGCTTCGATACCCATCGCTTTAAGTGAAGCATGGCAAGAAGGGCTCATCACAGAGGATAAAATAGTGTGTCTTGCTGCGTTTGGCAGCGGATTTACCTGGGCATCTGCTTTGATTCGCTGGTAACCGTTCAATTAAAGACTCCTTGAAATAGTTAATACTTTTTGAATACAAAAAATGAAAGCAATAGATTTGGATATTCCTTAAAATTGGACATCCATTTAGATATATGAGAGGGTTATTATCCGCCGTAATATTTTATTTACTTTCCTTTCAGTCCTATTCCCAAAGTAGCGGTCTCAAGAAGATCATGCTACAACTGGACACTATGGCCGATGGACCCGTACGAGGTCATTTCAAAAATAATGTACTCGCCTTTTCTGGAGAAGTAATCTCTGGAAAAATGTCAGGACAGTGGCTTTTTTGGAATGCACAAGGTATGATTAAATCCAACAGTTTTTATGAAAATGGAAAAAAGGAAGGCTTAGAATACTTATATGACAAAGAAGGTCGTACTTTGAGTGAAAGTAATTTCTCTCTTGGCTTGCTGGATGGCATTTATATTGAATATTACGAGTTTTTTCGTCCAGCACTGGTTGGCTTTTATAAACAAGGGAAAAAAGACAGCATCTGGACTGAATATTTTCCTTTTGGGGAAATCAGTTACACCCAGAATTTCAAATTAAATTTGCAACATGGCCCACAAACCTATTATTATCCAAATCAAGAAGTCAGTAGATTAGAGTACTACACCTATGGTGTTAAATCTGATCAATGGACGTATTACCACACCAATGGAGCCATAAGTAAAGTCCTTAAGTATGAAAAGGGATTGCTTGACGGCAACTATCAAGAGTATTATCCTGACGGAACCAAAAGTGCAAAAGGAACTTATGAATTGGGACTTAAAACGGGGATTTGGCTCAATTTTTATGAAAGTAATCAACTTTATTCTATTGGTACTTATTTTCGCAATGAAAAATCAGGCATTTGGAAGTACTTTACCGAAAAAGGAGCCATTGACTATGAGGGATTCTTTGAGCATGATTTAAAAACAGGTCAATGGATTTATTATTACATAAACGGCAGTCTAGAAAGTGTTGGTAGTTATCTTAATGGTGAGAAAGATGGATTATGGGGATTTTTTTATCCCAATGACCAGCTCAAGCAGGAACAGACCTGGCGACAAGGAAAACTCTTAGAAGTTTCTGATTATTATTCGATCAAAGGAGAATTATTATTCAAAGGAAATCTTAAAAATGGCGATGGTACCTATTTTGAGTACTATCCAGAAGGAGAAATAAAACTAAAAGCTAATCTCAAAAATGGACGTTTCAGTGAACTATACAAAGGTTATCACATCAATAATACGCTTGCCTTTGAAGGAAAAATGGAACGTGGTTTGAGACAAGGCTTGTGGTCATTTTATCATTACAATGGAAAAATCTCTACTACAGGATCCTATCTCAATTCTGAGAAAATAAGTCTTTGGAAAGAGTACTCCAAATACGGTCGATTATTGAACAGTCTGAAATATTAGGTTTAAATTTTACTATTCTAAACCTTGAAAATTAACGCAAAAACAGCAGCTCTCTATATTTAACCAACGGCCAATCTTCATCATCAACCAATAACTCCAACTTATCTACTGAATATCTTATTTGATCAAAGTATTTAGCTTTTACTTGATCACAATAGGCGATGGCTCGCGTTCTAGAATCCTCCATTTTATTGACCTTTTTTCTTTCCTCCACCATTTCATTGGTGAGCTTTTTAATCATGTTGATATGGTTAGATAGATCTTGAATAGTCTCAATGATATCCTCCGCATTGATCTTTAACCCCTTGAGGCCATTGGCATTTTGAATCAGCTTATTTTGATAAATAATGGCAATAGGTATGATATGATTCAATGCCAAATCACCGATGACACGTGCCTCTATCTGAACTTTCATGATGTAATTTTCAAGCATGATCTCATGTCTCGCATGTATTTCAATCTTGTTGAGCACCCCATGTCGCTTAAATAAACTTTTTGACTTTTCTGTGATTAAAAAATCTAACGCTCTTGGCGTATCTCGTGCATTGGAGAGGCCTCTCTTTTTTGCTTCCTTTTCCCAGTCCACACTGTAACCATCGCCTTCAAATCTAATTTTTTTAGACAACTTAATATAATCTCTTAAAATTTCAATGGCTGCCAATCTTTTTTCATCTCCCGCATCAATTTTCTTGACTAATTTCCCATGAAAATCTAATAACTGATCGGCAACAATTACATTGAGTACCGTCATAGAATTAGATACATTGGAATCGCCTCCCACTGCTCTAAACTCGAATTTATTTCCTGTAAAAGCAAAAGGAGACGTCCTGTTTCGATCCGTATTATCCAAAATGATCTCTGGGATTTGGTCAATACCCAGTTTCATATACAAATTATCACCTTTTTCTATTTTAATGTTTCCGTTACGTTCCAGTTCATCAAGCACGCCAGACAATGTGGACCCCAAAAAGACAGAAATAATAGCCGGAGGCGCTTCATTGGCGCCCAATCGATAATCATTGCCAGCAGAGGCAATTGCCGCACGCAATAAATCTGCATGATCATGTACTGCTTTGATCGTAGCGATTAAAAAAACTAAAAACATCAAATTTTCGCGCGCGCTACTGGTTGGTTGGAACAAGTTCACGCCAGTATCGGTCATCAAAGACCAATTATTGTGCTTTCCGCTTCCATTTAATCCTGCAAAGGGCTTCTCGTGGAACAATACCTTCAATCCGTGATGATCTGCTACCCGATCCATCAAGTCTTTAAGGAGTTGATTTTGATCTGTAGCCACATTGACCGGACCGTACATGGGGGCAGCCTCAAATTGAGAGGGCGCCACCTCATTATGCCTGGTACGGAGGGGAATACCCACCTGATGTGCATGAATTTCCACATCTTTCATGAAATCATAAATCCGTGGAGGTATCGCTCCAAAATAATGATCATCCAATTGCTGACCTCTTGCCGGATTGTGTCCAAATACAGTTCTTCCTGCCAATAAAAGATCGGGTCGGGCATCATAAAGAGCCTTATCCACAACAAAATATTCTTGCTCCCATCCTAAAGACGCTTGAACATTGTTCACATTTCGATCAAATATCTTGCATACTTGGGTTGCCGCATGATCGACGGCCTCCAAAGCCTTTAAGAGAGGCGCCTTATAATCCAATGCCTCCCCTGTATAAGACACGAATATGGTAGGAATACAAAGCGTCGATCCATAGATGAAAATAGGTGATGAGGGATCCCAAGCTGTATAACCTCTGGCCTCAAAGGTACTCCTAATGCCCCCACTAGGAAAGGAAGAAGCATCGGGTTCTTGTTGTACTAATTCAGAACCTTTCAAGTTTTCAATTCCCTTTTGAGGATCATAAAAAGCATCATGCTTTTCTGCCGTAGCCCCCGTCAATGGCTGAAACCAATGGGTGAAATGCGTGATCCCTTTATTCATCGACCAAATCCTGACTGCTGCTGCAACCGCCTCTGCGGTCTCCTCATCTATTTTCTTCCGATTCTCAATAGCAAATCTTACTTTATTAAAAACACTGGGAGACAGCGTACCCTTCATCTGATCCATTCCGAAAATCAAGGTTTCAAAATAATTTGAAATCTTATTTGATGGAGATGATACTTTTATTTTTTTGCGATTTTGTACTTTTTCAAGCGCTTTAAAGCGTAATTGAGCCATGGATTTTTCTGTTATTTAAGTAAATATATCTATATTTTGGGATCAGTTAAAATATATATTTTACTTTTTGTTAATATGAATATTTAGGCTAAAGATGCCCCATAAATACCCAGATCAAAAAATGAATCTACACTCCTTAGCATCTCGTCGATTCTTGATTAAATATTATATAATTTTGTTCTCATCAGTTCTTTGTAATTCACTAATACATAAAAATTAGATTAATTTTAATAACATTGATAGATCAGAATAGTGCTCAATAAAGAAAGTATTGGAACTAAACAGTGGGAATATGAATGAGAATCTTTAATATAGAAAAAAAATTGAGCATGATGATTTGAATTTGATTAAAACTATCCATTCTTCATGACCTTTTATCATTAAACATTTGAGATTTAAAAGAAGAACCCATTGCATTTATTTTATGAACCAGACTTACATTTAGGCGTCCATTCGTTGAATGAAGAAGAGTCCAGACATTGCTTACAGGTCCTCAGACATCAAGTAGGCGATCAAGTACATATCACCAATGGGAAAGGCCTGATTGCCAAGGTGGGCATAATCAGCACACATCGTAAAGAATGCCATTTTGAAATTCTATCAAATGATAGAATCATTCAAAAATCTTTTCATCAACATCTCGCCATTGCACCCCCCAAGCAAACCGAGAGAATGGAATGGTTTGTAGAAAAAGCTTGCGAATTGGGTGTCGATGAAATCAGTTTCATTCACACAAAAAATACAGAACGCTCTAAATTAAAGTTGGATCGATTAGAAAAAAAAACGATCAGTGCCCTAAAGCAGTCTAAAGGAGGGTTTAAGACGATAATACATCCATTGGTAAGTTTCGATACGTTTATGCAACATCCCCGAGAAGATACTCGCTATATCGCCACCGTTCAACCCGGTCTAGCCCATTTAACCACTTATTTGGTGCCGCAGTCTCGTCAAATCATTCTCATCGGTCCAGAAGGGGATTTTACATCACATGAATTGGGCAACGCATTAGAGAAAGGTTACCAACCGATAAGTCTAGGTGAAAAAATACTAAGGACAGAGACGGCAGGTATTATGTCTGCCATTGCCGTAAATCTCATTCATCATTATTAGAGCATAAACCTTCCAAATCAGCAAAAAAAAGTCATTCTGTTTCATACCAAGTATACTGTCTACCCAAATCTAAAACTGCTTCTTTGAATAACAGCGAATGGGCAGAAACTTCTTCTATCAGCCAAAAATTACCATCGGCAAATAACAAGCTATCAGAAAAAAGCAAAGCCTTTACCGAGGCTCTCATCAAACCCAATGAAAGGGTATCAGAAAAATCCATAGTAATGCTCATGACGTTGACCGAATCATCCAGCGATTCGAACAATAAATAACCCATGACACCTTCCTCATCGGTATGCCACATTTTCTCTGTTCCCCCATGTAATAAACGTTCTACTTGATAATCATACAAGTCCACTGGGAATCCATCTTCTTCGCAGCTCAAGACGCTTCCCAGTGCCAAAATCAACATCAGTTTATGAAAATATTTTATCTTAATTAAAAAATAATTCCTTTTAAGCATCTCATTTATTGAAAAAATCTAAAGTTTTACATCCTAATCTACCTAGGTTCTTCTAATTTATAAGAGTTGATTAAAAACAGTATCGCACCCTATATCCTTGTACCTCTATGTAAATTGAATCAAATTTAGAAAATTGAATCTAATTTATGGTAGGTAACAAGAAAGAAGATGGATTGAATTAAATTCTTATGGCAAAGAACATAAAAAAAGAAGTCATTGAATGGGCTGTCTTCTTTCTGATTGGAGGAGGACTTTATTTTACGGGATACCACACAGAAGTCATTGGGACTCTTCAGCGTATTGTTCTAAGTACCGGAATCTTCCAACCTTCAGAAAATGAAGCGAACATATTGGCTGATTATGACTTAGTACTTGAGGACTTAGATGGGAATACCCTCGACCTAGCAGATTGGAAAGGCAAACCGATCTTTTTAAACTTTTGGGCTACTTGGTGTCCGCCTTGTATTGCAGAAATGCCTGACATCAATAAGCTCTATCAATCGGTAAATAAAGAAGTTTATTTTGCCATCATATCTGTAGATGAAGATCGCAAAAAAGCCAAGACCTTTGCAAAGCGAAAAGATTTTGATTTTCCCATTTACTTCCCCAAAAGCCGCCTGCCGAAAGTTTATGAGTCCACTACCATCCCTACTACTTATGTCATCAATACCAAGGGACAAATTGTCATCAGTCAAAGAGGTATGGCTAAATACTCAAGTGATGCCTTCATCAGTTACCTCCGGGGGCTTTAAAAGCATTAAAGCATATATCTGACCTGCTAGGTAACGCAGATTGGATGCCGTTCGCTCCACAGCTAGCGCGGGGGAAAGCAACCTTTTATTGATAGGAAAGACAGCATGAAAAAATGATGTTTTAGCGTCATAATCAGCCCCCAACTGGCCGCAAAGACCAATGCAGGCCACCTTTTGATCATGTGCCAATTTTGCGATGACACCTGGTCCTTTGCCATAACTTGTTTGATTATCGATTTCCCCCTCACAAGTCAAAATAAAATCTACATCTCGTATCTTTTCCGGTATTTTGAGCAAATTGATCAAAAATGATGCACCCATATGTAAGGTGACTTGTGTGTGGCAAGCAGCCATAGCAGCCGGCACGCCACCGCTAGCTCCTCCTCCCACCAGCTCAAAAATATTTTGATTTGAGGCAGCCATTAACAAATTACCCCAATGTTGAATGATATTTTCAAATACCGGTATTTGATGCGGTTGAACCCCTTTTTGAGGACCATAGATGCGGACCGCACCTTCATTTCCACAAAGTGTGTTTTCAACATCTACCAATACTTCGATGTTTACTTGATGTAGGTTTCTCCTGAGTCTATCAAAGTTGAGTGCAGCTACCAAACTAAGATCTGATAATTGACGGACAGCTACCGCATGACCTGATTTATCTAGAAAATCAGTACCCAATGCTTTGAGGATACCAAAGCCCCCATCTAGGGTTGCAGAACCTCCAACTGTTAAATAAATCGTTTGAGCACCCTTAGCTAGGGCGTCATTGATGAGCTCCCCTGTACCAAAAGTATGGGCCTTGAAAGGATCTAGTTCGTTCGACTTCAAAAGTCTGATTCCACTTGCTTCTGCTAATTCTATGATCGCCGTCCGGTTTTCAAGATTGATACCCCATTGGGCATGAATCTTTCTGCCTAAAGGATCAAGCACTGCTGAGCTCATGAGGTCTGCTCCGAATGGCTCAATCAATAATTTGAGCGAACCATCCCCTCCATCGGCCATAGGAATCATTTCTACTTCGGCATTCGGATCATAAGCGCGAATACCTTCTTTAATGGCTTGGCCAGCGGCTTCGGCACTTAACGCATTTTTAAAGGGATTAGGTACAATGAGTATTTTCATAAAGTCTAGCGAATTTACAAACCTATTGCTATATTAAGATGAATGAACAGTCACACAAAAAGTGACATTCAAAATAAAAAAAAATTAATACTATTTAATAAGTGGTTGAAAATCAATTATATCATTTCTAATCCCTAAAAGACACTCTCCTGATAAAAATACCTGAATCCTCGGTGATTTCATTCCACTCTATTCCATTAAACTCAATGTGCACAATATCCGCAGGATCTAAATGCTCTGTTTTAGTCGGACAAAGAAAATGCAGTAACTGAGTGACTCCCGGATTATGAGCTACTATTAATATTTTTTTTAGGTTATTCGGAATCTGGCAAAGCTTCTCAACCATCACTCTTCTTGATGCTTGGTAATAACCTGTGTCAAAATAAATCCCATCTTTAATATTTAAGGCGGTACAAATATGTTGTGTGGTGCTTTTAGTACGATGGGAACTACTGGCAAAAATACCCTCTAGAGATAAATTATTTTGTAAGAGCCAAGCCCCCATACGCCGACTTTGACGTAAACCCAGCGCTGAGAGTTTACGGTTAAAGTTATCCTTTGATGAAGTGGTTAAGGCTACTGCGTGACGTGCCAAGAATAAAGATCTTTCCATGAATCAAATTTGAATATTTCTACAATATATTACAAAAAAAAAAGTGAGAACTCAAAAGATGTCATTGAATATTCAAAAAAATATTCATCTTTGAGGCTTAATTCGTAAAAGAATGGGAAAGAAACTTGTAATAGTAGAGTCACCGGCCAAAGCAAAAACTATCGCTGGATATTTAGGGAAAGATTTTGAAGTAAAGTCTTCCTATGGCCATATTAGAGATCTTCCAAAAGATGATCTTTCCATAGATGTTGAAAACAATTTCGAGCCAACCTATGCAGTAACCGCTGACAAGAAAGATATCATCAAGGACTTAATGAAGTCCGTAAAAAAATCGGATATGGTTTACTTAGCTTCGGATGATGACCGCGAAGGAGAGGCCATTTCGTGGCACTTAAGTCAAGCTCTTAACCTCAATGATCAAAATACGAGGCGAATTGTTTTTAGAGAAATCACAAAAAATGCCATCAAAAATGCCATCGATAATCCCAGGGCAATCGATCAGAATTTAGTGGATGCCCAGCAAGCCCGAAGGGTACTTGACCGCCTGGTAGGATATGAATTATCTCCCGTTTTATGGAAAAAAATTAAATATGGACTTTCAGCTGGACGGGTACAGTCGGTCTCGGTCCGACTGGTCGTTGAACGGGAGCGTGAAATCGATGATTTTTCAAGTACATCTTTCTTTAAAATCACGGCATTTTTTGATCTCGGTGAGGGCAAAGTTTTAAAAGCAGAACTGCCCAAAAAATTTAAAACTGAAGGAGAAGCCCAAAGTTTTCTTGAAAAATGTAAATCAGCTGACTTTTCAATCGAAAATCTAGTCACTAAACCTGCAAAAAAATCTCCCTCACCCCCTTTTACTACCTCTACATTGCAACAAGAGGCTGCACGAAAATTGGGATTTCCAGTTTCTATGACCATGCAAGTCGCCCAAAAATTATATGAATCCGGTAAAATCTCCTATATGAGAACCGATTCATTGAATCTTTCTAATGACGCTACGGAAGGTGCTAAAATTATGATTTTAGACTCTTATGGCAAAGAGTTTAGTGAAATCAGGAAATTCAAAACTAAGAATCAAAGTGCCCAGGAGGCCCACGAAGCGATCAGACCTACGAATTTCACCCAACAGAATGCTAGAGCAGATTCGGCAGGCAATCGGTTGTATGAACTCATTTGGAAACGTGCCATCGCCTCCCAAATGTCCGATGCACGACTTGAAAAAACCACTGCTACCATTGGCATCTCAACGACAAAAGAAAACCTGGTTGCCTCAGGCGAGGTTATTAAATTTGAGGGCTTTTTAAAGGTTTATCTAGAATCAAAGGATGAGGGCGAGGACGACGATCAAAAAGACATGCTTCCTCCTTTACATGTAGGTCAGCAACTGATGCTTCAAAGACTAGTGGGAAGAGAGGTTTTTGCGCGGGCCCAACCACGTTATACCGAAGCAAGTTTAGTGAAGAAATTAGAAGAAATGGGAATAGGTAGACCTTCAACTTACGCACCTACCATTTCAACCATCATAAAAAGAAATTATATAGAGAAGGAAAATAGGGACGGACGTGAAAGATCCTATCGAGAGTTGATCTTGTCTAATCAGGAAATTCAAAGTGAAACTAAAGTTGAGATCACGGGTGCTGAAAAAAATAAACTGTTCCCTACTAATACCGCCTTGATTGTAAATGATTTTTTAGTGGAGCATTTCCCAACAATCATTGATGTTAAGTTTACAGCCAATGTCGAACAAGAGTTTGATGACATCGCCAAGGGGGAAACTAATTGGACTAAAATGATTAAGGCCTTTTATGCACCTTTTCATGCGCGAGTGGAAGAATCTGATCAACTCAAAAGATCTGATATTAGTAACAGAAACCGCCTGATTGGTGAGGATCCTGTCACGGGTAAACCCATCAGTGCCCGACTGGGCAAATTTGGTGCTTACGTCCAATTGGGAGATCTTGATGATGAAGAAAAACCCAAATTTGCCAGCCTCCGAAAAGGACAATTTCTAGATAAAATAACCCTTGACGATGCCCTCGAGCTTTTCAAATTGCCTCGAATCATAGGTGTATTCGAAGAAGCTGAAATTCAAGTCAACGTGGGTAGGTACGGACCTTACATCAAGCATTCCGGCAAATTTATTTCCTTGAAGCCCGAACAAGATCCACTCACTATAGAGCAAGAGGCTGCCATTATCTTGATCTTAGAAAAACGGGAAGAAGATGCCAACAAGTACATCAAAACATTTGATGAAGATGAAAACGTCTTTGTCATTAATGGGAAATTTGGACCCTACATCAAGTTTGGCAAAAAAAATGTGAAAATACCCAAAGAAAAGGCACCTGAATCACTCACTTTTCAAGAATGCAAGGAACTGGCTGATGCGGCACCTGCCAAAAAAGGTAGGGGTCGAAAGCCTACAGCCAAAAAGAAAAAATAGGTAAAATCCATTCCATTTATCTTTTTATTGTTGAGAATGATTATTTTAAGGAAAAAAAGATGCTTATGAAAGTTTTACGAAGTGTAAATTTCCTGTTAATACTAGTTTGTAGTCTGCGTTGTACCCCTCCCGATCAACAGCAAACGACAATTAAACGCGTGGATGTCGATACTTTTGAAGCCAAATTAAATACGCTTAATAATGCGTTCCTGATAGATGTCAGAACGCCTGATGAATATAAAAATGGACATATTGATGGTGCCACCAATATCGATTTCAATCAAGTTGATCAAATGAAATTCGCCTTTGAAAAACTTGATCATAACCAGCCTATGCTAATTTATTGTGCAGCAGGTGGAAGAAGTAATAAAACTCGTATCTTAATGGCAGAAATGGGATTTACGCAAGTCTATGAATTATCTAAAGGCATGAGCGGTTGGAAGGCTGCTGGTAAACCCATCTCGATCAAATAAGCAATCATGACAAGTGTTTCTTGACCAAAATTCTCCGTCAAGCTGCTCAGTAAGGACCTTATTAAGGTAAATAGTGGGTTGATATCTATTAAAAATCTTTGTCTTTTTTTTAATCACATCAATATTATTTTTAACTCTCAGAGAACAAGACCTAAATAGAACCCATTTGTAACTCAATCTTAATTTGATTCCTAGGCTGGTGAGAATAGGGGCATGCTAATGGTGATCGTGAAGCCCTTTATTGATACTAAAAATACTGGTTCTCTTTTATTATCAAACGTAATTGTTTAACATGACAGGCATCACGAGCATTAAAATATCCTCATTTTCATTTTTGTTTGAAGGTTCAATCAGCCCTGCTCTATTGGGCGCACTCAGCTTAAATGTGAGCTGATCAGAAGATATATTACCCAGCATTTCAATTAAAAACTTAGCATTAAAACCTATTTCGATGTCTTCACCATCATGTTCGCAAACCAAACGTTCATTTGCTTCATTGGAAAAATCTAAATCTTCTGAAGAAATCATCAATTCACTTCCTGTGATTTTCAACCTTACTTGATGCGTTGTTTTGTTGGCATAAATCGCAATTCGTTTCAATGAACTCAATAATTCTGCTTTGCCTATGGTAACGTTATTCTCATTATCGGCCGGAATCACATTTTCATAATCTGGATAGCGTTCATCAATGAGTCGACAAATCATTTTAATCCTATTGAAGTCAAAAAATGCATTGGACGTATTGAATTCCATCGCCACATTGGTAACCTCGGAGGGCAGCGTAGCCTTCAATAAAGTTAAAGCCTTACGGGGAATAATCATACTATGTGACATGTCGCTGACAATATCAACCCGGCGATATCTGATCAAACGATGTGAATCTGTTGCCACAAAAGTTGCATTCGTCTCATCTAGTTTAAGAAAAACACCCGTCATAGAAGGCCTCAACTCATCATTGCTCGCAGCATAAATAGTATTACTAATGGCCATCCCCAGTACATCGGAAGAAATATTAACAGAGTAACCATCTGATACCGTAGGCACCCGAGGGAAGTCAGTGGCATTTTCTCCTGACAATTTATAACGTCCATTGTCCGAACTGATTTCAATACTATAGCTACTTTCTTCTATAGTAAAATTTACAGGTTGCTCTGGTAAATTTCGAAGCGTCTCCAGTAAAATTTTTGCAGGTATCGCAATACTGCCATCTTCTTTTGCCTCAACCTCCAACTCGGTAATCATAGATGTTTGAAGATCTGACGCGGTGATGGTCAAGGTACCTCCTGCAATTTCAAAAAGAAAATTTTCCAAAATTGGAACTACTGGATTAGTAGTAATCACACCATTAATGCCATTGAGCTGCTTAAGTAGATAGGAAGAATTAACTATGAATTTCATTTATATTACTTGTTGTAGTACTAAAATTTTAACTCAAATTTATACACATTTATTGACATCAAAATCATTTTACCCATTTAGAACGCAAAGTCAAGCCTAGATTTAAAATAAGGGAGGATTCTTTTTGATTCAAAAACCATCAATTCATCATCCTGATCCATAATAAGTCGGATGTTTTGGCCGGGCAATTGTGGAAAAATCCGGATTTCTATTGGTAATTTATATTTAATGTCCGAAAGTGAAATAATTATTTCTGGCGGTGTTTGAGCCAGGCTATCATAAGCTGGTGAAAACCCAACACTGATGCGTTCATTTGCCTGCATGTATTCAAATTGATTCAAATAAGCCACCACAGCACTCGAATCTATTTCGGTTAAGCCATCCACCTCGTAAAACGTCTCCTTAAAACGAATCAGCAAATTTTTATCTGATTTTTCAGGATAAATAACTTCCATATTTTGAATGGTCCGCCAATTGCCATTAAAGACTAATCGATCCCTCCATTGATCACGCTTAAGCTCATAGATGCTGGCTAGAAAATCTTGATAACCTGGAATATCTACTTGATAAACTTCTTGATTTTCAATGAAGTACGTTTTCGTTTTATTTGCATTTCCCACCACCGAATAAGACCGCTCGTTCCCATCTACCGTTAGTGTTACTGAAGTGCCCATTTCCTCATTTCTCTTCAATAGTTCCTCTTTTTCATTACCTGTCAATGCCCGCGAGACTTTAACTCTATTGGAAACCGTAAAAAGCATTTTTCGTAAATTGGGATCGGACGGGAATTTATTATTTAATTTCCACCCTTCTTGACGAGAAAAATAATGATCCAATATTTTAGAGTGGAATTGAAATTTTTCTATCTGTGTGGTATCTCTGATAATGAATAAATCGGGATCAAAGCTAACACTTACTAAAGCAGGTTTTAAATTAAACAACCACAGGTTTAAAATAATCAGAAGTAGGGATATTCCAAGCAATACGATGTTTCTGACCCTCATATCTTCGAAAATCTTTTATGTCTCAAAATATGAATGACCACCCCCAGTACAAATAAAACCACCAAGGGTCCCAATGTATTCAACCAACGCCAATAAGTACCCTCTTGAATAAGTGCCGTTTTGTTAAGGGGGCGGATTTTAACTTTTTTATTTCTGGATAGCATCAGTCCATAGTCATCCAACATGTAATCCAATGCATTGTACAAAAAAGCTTCATTGGCGTAGGCCTTTTCTGTGTAGGCATCCTTACCCATGGGCAGGGGTTTTTTGTTATCTAGTGAATAATCATTTCTAACAAAATCACCATCTGAAATAATCATGATTTTAGCAGGATCTCCTTTTTCCTTCCTGAGATTTTGGGCTGCCCCACGCGGTGCAAACCTGTTGGCATATAAGGAGGTAAATGACCCCTCCAATAAATAACCCAATACTTTGGGACCTGAAGTGAAAAACTCAGGTCTCAACTTATCTTGGAGATCATTGTAACTTACTTGAACAGGCGGCGAAAATACTTTTGTATTTTCACTGGTGATGAATAAGGGTGTCTTACGGATACCTTCCGCCTTTACAGTGTCTAATGTAGCCACTCCTCTAAACCAAGTCGCATCTAGATTTTTGACCGTTACGTGTTTTCCATAGTTACTAATGATGGGCGAATAAGGCCAAGGTAACATTTCGATCCGTGGCTGCTCCCCCACCGATCCTGTATAAACCGGCGTATAACCACAGTTCACCACAGCAACGTAATTCCCATTGATCCGCACCCCATACCGGAAAAATAAATCTTGCAAATGGGTCTCAATAGGAAAGGCCAAGGTGCCCGAACCACTGGCTTGACTCATATCTACCGACAACGCATCCAAGAATACCAATAAATTACCTCCGTTCATAACATATTGATCCAGGTAATATTTCTCAACTTCACCAAATGCACGAACGGGCTTGGTAATCATAATCACATCGTATCCTATCAATAAACTTTTCCTGCTAGGCAAGTCTATTTTAAACAAATCATATTTGGAAAGAATCGCATTAGTCATCCCTGCCAGGTCTGTCGCATCGGGTTCCCCATGTCCTGTAATCAATCCTATTTTTCTTTGATTACTCGACTGGATTTGTTTAATCCCCGCGGACAATTCATACTCAACACCCTCGATAGATTGATTGAGCATATCCTCAATGGATAAGGTAGTATTCCCTTTGAGAAGTGGAATGCCCAATTCACGGCCTTGATAAGTAATCAATGCCCCTGGAAATATGAGTTTCTCCGTCTTTTGCCCATTTTTTGTATAAGATACATTTGATGGCTGAATGCCTTTATTCATCAGATTTCGGTAATATTCATTTCTCGCTTTCGTTCCTACGGTCAAAGCTGGATCTGAAAAGCGAAACTGAATACGATCCCCTCCATAATAAGCAAACTGCTCTAAGGTCTCTCTTACGGCCATTTTTAACCTTCTAAAATTGGCCGGCAGTTCACCTTCCAAAAAAACCTCAATGTCAATGACCTCGGTCAATTGCTCTAAACCATTGATCGTGGAAGGGTGCAGGGTGTATCTTTTTTCTTCTGTCAAATCCCAACGAAAATGGTACCTATGGGCGAGCTGATTGGCCAAAAAAACAGCGCATACACCTACAAAAAATACAAGGAATTGATAAAGGCTTCTACTGTTCATTATTTTCGTGCCTCAAGTGAATAATGGGTGGCTAAAAGCATGATTATAATAAATCCCACAAAGTAAGTGAGGTTCGAAAGATCGATAACACCCTTACTCATGGCGTTATAATGAAATATGATGCCAAAATATTCGATATAATACGCCCATGAAACCCAAAGGTCAATATGCGCTAAGGTGGTAAATCCCTCGTAACTGATAAAACAAAGCAAGGCGCCTACTACAAATGCTACAATTTGATTTTCTGTAATTGAAGAACTAAAAATACCAATAGAGGCAAATACAGATCCTAAAAAAAACAAACCGAAATAAGCTCCGACAATACCTGAAGTATCTAAATTTCCAGGTGGATTTCCTAATCGATAAATGGAATAATAATAAACCATAGTAGGGAGTAGAGAGAAAAATACCAATAAACTTGCGGCCAAAAATTTACCCAATACAATCGCCCGTGAGGTAAAAGGTAAGGTATACAGCAACTCAATGGTACCACTTCGTTTTTCTTCGGCGAATGATTTCATGGTAATAGCCGGGATTAAAAACATGAATAAATAAGGTCCTATACTAAACAAAGGTTCCATACTGGCATAGCCATAATCCAATAAACTGGTTTCCGGCAATACCCATAAAACGATACTCACTCCGATCAAAAATACTCCGATGACCAAATAAGCAATGATCGAATATAAAAACTCATTAATTTCTTTCATCATCACGGCAATCATAACCCCGCTTCACCCTCCTCAGTGGTTAATTTTTGAAAAATTTCTTCTAAGGAGCCCCCTACGTTTTTAATGGTTATTAATGGTAAATTATGCTCAGTAATAACGGCCAATACCTCTTGTCTTAGCCGCTCACTTGCCGAAGTAATGATCAGCTGATGATCCGATTTGACTTCCAATGAAATGATCCCCTTGAGCGATCTGAAAAGATCAGAATCAATGGGTCCATCAAATTGTACACTGAGGCCTAGTTGATTTGAAGATCTGAGCTGTAGATGAGTCAAACTATCATCCGCTACCAGTTTCCCACGATGGATGATGACCAATTTATCACATAACGCTTCAACTTCTTGCATAATATGCGTAGACAAAATCACTGTTTTTTCATGTGAAATGGTCTTAATTACATTTCTGATCTCAATAATTTGATTGGGATCTAGTCCCGTAGTCGGTTCATCAAGAATCAATACACTGGGATCTGACATCAAGGCTTTGGCCAATCCTACCCGTTGCCGGTAGCCTTTTGAAAGCATTTTGAGTTTTTTGTGCTTTTCAATGGTTAAACCGCAGAGGTCTAAGAGCTCATGGATCCGTTGGTACCGACTTTTACGGTCCATTCCATAGGCTTTCCCTATAAAATCGAGGTATTCTCTCACATACATCTCCAAATACAATGGGTTGTGTTCCGGCAAATAACCCACTGTTTTTTTTACGCTCATGGGATCACCAGTCACTGAAATATCATTCATCAAGATATCCCCCGACGTAGGTCTTATAAAACCTGTAGCAATCCTTAAGGTGGTCGACTTTCCCGCTCCATTGGGACCCAAAAAACCTGTAATTTTACCCGTGGGTGCAACAAAAGAAATTTGATCTACAGCCTGTTGGGTATCGTATCTCTTCACAAGATTGATTACTTCTAGTGACATAAATGTAAATTATAACGAGATAATAAGACTATCATTCAATTTGTTCAAATAGATTTGCAATCTAATCTTTAACGAATTGCAATATTGAGACTTTTTATTCTTAATATCAACATAAAATATATTAATCAATGATCAGTATTATTTGTGGTACCAATAGAGGCCAGTCTGTAAGTAAAAAAATAGCTATTTATTATCAGAATTTACTCAAAGAAGCGGGGGCCAATAGTTATGTACTGGACTTAAAAGAGCTTCCAAAAGATTTCATGAACGTGGCTCTTTACGATAATGCAGGGAAAAGTGAGGCCTTCAATACTCTTAAAACAAAATTGAATGAAAGCCAAAAAATGGTTTTCATTGTCCCAGAATATAACGGCTCATTTCCAGGGGTCTTGAAAACTTTCATCGACGCCCTAGATTACCCACATTCACTGAAAAATAAAAAATGTGCCCTTTTGAGCTTGTCTTCAGGTTCTCAAGGTGGGGCATTGGCCCTCAGTCATCTCACCGATATATTGCATTATTGTGGTATGAACGTTTTGGCACAAAAACCTAAATTAGCTAAAATAGAAGCTAATTTTAAAGATGGTCAATTCACTAATGAGCTTTATGTCACCCTCTTGAAACAGCAAGTAAAAACCTTTTTACCCTTTTAAAAGAGGACTATTTCTCAGGACGGATCACATTCCAAAGCCATAATACACCATAAAGGCCAAACATACCTATGAAAATATAGTTACTAGGAAAATAATGATAATTATAATTCAAGAAAGCGCCGATCAAGATCACCGCACTCATAAATTTAAATATCCTTGTGCCTCGGTCTCCTAAATTGGCAAATAAATCATTCATTTAATCTCCCTGTTTATGTCATTGGCCTTATTCTGTATCGGATATACCCTCCACCCAAGGACCACCTAGCTTTTTAAATTGCGCAATCAAATCTGGAAGTGTTTGCTTTGATATGGGCATCAATGTATTGGCCAATTCTTTCAATTGATTTTGGGCTCTGCTAAGGGCATCCATATGATTCTGTGTAGGTCCATAGGTTGTCGACAAAGCCATATACCCAATCATTAAGCCATCCTTGGGCGTAGGATTAGATTTTTCACCCACTTCACTTTTGACGGTTTCCCCATTCATCTGCAATGAGATATCTAAAAGAGATTGATGGACCTCATATAAGTTTTTGATCAAAGCAGCATCTCTTTTATCCGCTCTTTTTATGGCATTTTGCAAGGCCCCCACCAACTTAAGTGATTGTGATAAAACCAAATCTTGTTTTGTTAAATCGGCTACGAAAGACTCATAATCACTCCTAAACTGATCAATGAGCTCAAAAGAAGCACCTTTTAAGGAAGGAGACATCAAAGGAACTACCTCAAAATTGACAGGTTCAGACAGGTCGGTAACTACTCCTTTGATCACCTTTGACAAAGTAACATTATAAGTGGCTGGCATCACCATAAAACCACTTGTATAGCCTTTGGTTTTTGAAGCCCGTGCATTGAGCTTAATCGGTGACTTCGAAGCATAGGTCAAATTCCAACTGACCCTATTCATTCCTTTTTTATTCTTGGCAGGTAAGGTATTGACAATCGTCCCTGCAGCATCGCGCACGGTCAAAATAACCTGTGGTCCTTGGGCTCTATTTTCAAGTTCCAGTGCCCGCCATCCTGGGAAAGGAATACCCAAATTTGCGTCTATTTTTTTTTCTTCTACCGAAGTCCTCAATTCCTTATCAGACTGAAACATTTCTTTTAAATAATAGGTGAAAGTGGCACCATATTCAGGGTTCGGTGCCTTATAATCAGAAGCACCTTGACCATAAATACCCCTTTTCTGCACATACCACCAAGCTTTCTTAGGTTGAAATAAATGGGCTTCTTTTTCTAAATTATTTTTAGTTAAAGTCCTTAGTGGACTGTAATCGTCCAGTACGAAAAACCCTCTACCAAATGAAGCCCCCACCAAGTCATTTTCACGTCTTTGAATAGCAATGTCTCTAAAGGCAATGGTGGGGAGTCCCCCTTTCAATGCGTTCCAATGCATCCCAGCATCTATAGTGAAGTAGATACCAAATTCGGTAGCGGCAAACAAGAGTTCCTTTTTTACATGATCCTGAACGATTCTCCAAATCAATAATCTCTCAGGTAGCCCCTGCGAAATCAATTTCCAAGAGCGGCCCAACTCATGGCTGACGATCAGATAGGGTTTAAAATCACCATACTTATGATTATCAAGTGCAGCATATACCGTTTGAGGGTCAAAAAGATCTGCCCTGATATCGTTTACAAAAGCGGTCGCTGGAACACCTTTGATGGTACCCAATGCGATACGTGTCCAACGAGTTCCTCCGTCGGTAGTGACCTGAATGATGCCATCATCAGTGCCAGCATAAAGTACCCCTTCTTGCAAGGGGGATTCGGCCAATGAGGTAATCGTATTGTAGCTAGACATGGCTCCAATGTCCCAAGCATTGTCCCAACTTTGTTGTTTTCCCATGATGGGTAAAGACATCCTTTCTTCATTTCGTGTCAGATCTGAGGAGATGGGTTCCCATGCATCGCCTCGATTTTCAGACTTCCAAACACGGTAAGAAGCCACATAAATACGCTTTGGATCAAAACTACTGACTAAGATGGGTGCATCCCAATTGAATCGCTCATGTGGCTCACCTGCACGTGGTTGTGGTTGTACAAAAACGGTTTCTCCATTTTTATGATCGATCCTAAAAGATACACCTTGCTGGTATTCACCATAAGTAATGTCAGGATTTCCAGGCTCAATCGCAGATTGATGGCCATCAGCTCCTAACACATTTCTCCAATCTGCACTGCGAATACCCGTGGTAAACATGGTTCTTGAAGGGCCTCCATGAGATCCATTGTCTTGAGTACCTCCATAGATATTATAAAATGGCGCTGCATCGTCGACGGCCAACTTATAGTATTGAGTCAAAGGTAAATTGGGCATAAAGCGCCAGGTTTGGGCTTGATCGAAAGATTCATAAATCCCACCATCGGTACCCGCAATAAGGTAATCAGGATCTGACATACGCCAAGCCAAGGCATGGGTATCTACATGCTTGTCTTTTTCGTTCATGAAACCATAGGTTTTACCATGATCATTGGAAACAAAAGTTCGATAACTCACCAAATAGATACGCCCTTCCTTATGAGGATCAGCATATAATTCTTGATAATAATGAGGTCCCGTACCTCCACTTACCATACTAGATTGTTTACTCCAACTGCTTCCTTGATCGTGAGAAATATAAAGCCCCCCTTTTTTACGATCTGTTTCGATCGCTGCATAGATGGTATTGGTATTGAATGGAGAAATGGCCAGTCCAGACTTCCCTATATTAGATTCAGGTAAGCCAACACTTAATTTTTCCCAAGTAGTTCCCCCATCAAAACTTCTATGAATACCCGAACCAGGTCCCCCATCTAATAAAGCAGCCACCGTTCGATGTC
>Ga0206123_10000763_pt1 | contig 31328 bp, 40 predicted proteins | sample Helgoland_Spring_2_FD_160086 | JGI IMG/M metagenome (GOLD analysis project Ga0206123, IMG submission 160086) | Pelagic subsurface seawater microbial communities from Kabeltonne, Helgoland, North Sea - Helgoland_Spring_Bloom_20160316_1 | ecosystem: Environmental > Aquatic > Marine > Epipelagic ...
GATAAAAGTTGACGGTTCAACTGGTAAATCTGGCGTTGACGTGTACGAGACCGCGGCTTCTATGGACATCTCTGACTCACTAAACATCGGTGTTGCATACACAGATGACAAAGTGAACTCAGTTGAGTACATGGGTGCGGGTATCACATTCGACCTTTCTGATGCTACAACAATCGGTTACAACCACACAATCAAAGAAGTGGAGTCTACTGCTGTAGAAACCACTGCTAATGAAGTAGTTGCTTCACACCAGATCGGTGGGACAACTTTCTCAGTTGGTTATGGTGAGATCGAGGATGGTAACAAATACACTACAGTTGGCGCTGAGAAGAAATTCGGCGAGAACTTTAGCATGTATGGTGCTTATCAGATGACGGATGTGCCAACAGGTACAGACACAAACGACATGGCGGCTGGAATCAAGTTTACATTCTAGTTTGCTTACACTGTGGAGTCGGTCAGCTCAAGGGCAGGCCGGCTTTACGCTTTTTAACGCTCCGCGTTATTTCTAAAAAACGCATTTCTTAAAATTTAACGCTCTCGCTCCGCTCCTTAAATATCCCTATGCGAGTAGCAGTAATAGAAGACACAGCCAACCATGAGCAGTACAGAGACGTTTTGCACTCGTTTGCAAAAGGATGCAATGGTAATATTACCAATAGTGGTAATACCAATGATTATGACTGTGCTGTAATATTTGGTAGTTACAAAGATGATAGAGGTAGGTCAGCACACCAAGGCAAGGGCAAGGTAATCCAAAGTGGTATCCCTTACGTGCAAATAGAAACACAATTAATTGGTAGACCCATAGACACTGCGTTTCACAATGAATTCAGGGTCGGGGTAAATGGGTTCCTTTGGGATGATGCAAGATGGGGATTCGAACACATAGAGGGAGACAGGTCAAAAAAAGTATTTGAACGTAATGGTTATGATCCTGATGTACCCTGGAAACAGGACGGTGACTACATCCTAATTTGTATGCAGAAAGTAGGCGATGCAAGTCTTAGGGGACAAGATGTATTCGCATGGACAGAGCACACAGTCGATCAGATCAGGAATCACACGGACAGGAAAATTATTATTAGGCCACATCCGCTGTACAGGAAGTCCAGTCTTCATAGCAAACTCCGAAACAAAGTATTACGGGTAGCGGACGTACACTGGCAAGAGGCAGATGTCAGGAAGTCCGAGTTTGTTCCTATAGCAGAACAACTGAAGAAGGCCTGGTGCACAGTAACTTACAGTTCGGGCACGGGCATTGATGCAGTAATAAATGGAATACCTAACGTAGCATGTGATTCAGGAAGCATGGTGTATGAAGTAAGCAGTAAAGAGATAAGTGAAGTAGAATATCCTTTTACAGGAGATAAATCTAAATGGGCAAACAAGATAGCACACTGTCAATGGAGCATTGATGAATTTGAATCAGGGGAGTGTTGGGCACACGTGAGTAAAAGTATATGAGGTATCATCTAAGTAACGGCTGTAGTTTCAGCACAAGGAAAAAGTTTAATAGTTGTCATCAACAGTTAGGTAGACTGTTGGATATAGACGAACCTACCATCAGCATGGCAAAGGGAGGTAGGGGCAATGACAGGATACTCAACACCACAATGCACTGGTTCTTCAAGAATCCAGACAAGTTGAAAGACACGTTCGTAAGCATAGGGTGGACCACAGGATACAGGTGGGACTACGTGAGCAACTACGTGACTCCAAAGGAAAAAGAAGGCGGCATAAAAGGTGAACTGTTGAAGTTTGACTACCAATGGAGCACCTGGCAACTTTGGCAACACGATTTCTTCATGCGTGACAAGGACATGGATCTCGAACTATCAAGTGCAGTAAAACTGTACACCAACATACTGTCCTTACAGTACTTCCTGAAGTATCACAACATACCGTATGTGTTCTATCATGCACTCACGAACGATCTGCCCGAAACAGAGGTGAACGGAAAACAAAGACCTGATTTAAAATTGCTTAAAGATCAAATAGACAGAAAGCACTTTTATAATTTCGAGACCAGCGAGTTTGTGAAAGAAAATATACAAATGCAAAAGGATAACAGATCATCCGCACAACACAAAGTAATTGTGCCCAACAAAGATTATGTGCAGAGTCATTTTGAATTCTGTGCAAAGAACGGTTGGACAAAATCTGCAAACGACGGACACCCTAGTGAACGAGGACATCATGCATGGGCAGACGAATTACATAAATTTATACAACAACACAACTTGCTTGATAGGCCCAGTTCCTATTCAACGGCTTAACTTTTCTCTTACATTCGTCCAACCACTCGATCAGTGCCAGGAACTCGTGATCCTGCCATTTGCTCATCTTGCCGGACAGTCGAAAGTTACAGAACTCGTCGAACGTGATCACCGTTCCTGCTACGATCTGATCATTCAATGCTGTTAAGACTTCTTTGGTGGATGAATAGATATCTGCATCCATGTGCAAGAAAGCGATTGGTCCTTTGTTGTTCTGCTTCCATTTGGGCAGTGTATCTTTGAACCACCCCTTGTGTAGTTTTATGTGCTCCGGCACTACAGGAGGATCGCAACTCATGTCAGCAACCTTACCCGTTCCGTTATCCCAGTCTTCTGGAAGTCCTTGCCAAGAATCAAAGGCATGAATCACCTGTTGTGGATATTCTTCGATTAGCCATTTGAGACTTCTGCCTTCTCTGACACCAAACTCGCACCAGTGTCCGTTAACGGATATTTTTTGTGTAGATTCGATTAGTTGTTTGTGTATGCTTTCGAGATAATTTGCTTTGGTTATCCCGCCAACGTATATGGGATCTAGAGTTATCCATTGGCTTAATAAATTCTTACCCTTGCTTATCTTTGATAAAAGTGATTGTAGTTGTGATTTGTCTTTTACTGTATTGATTGCTTTAGCCATTTATAAAAGTAAGTTCTACACAAGGATTGTTAGGAATATGTCCAGTGTTGGTCTCCGCTAACAATCTGTTGCAATAAACTTTGTATCCGTTGTTCTTGAATCTTTCAATTATGGCATTCAGATTTTGAAATTGTGTGTCCTCGTCTCCCATGTACATTTCAAATTCTCCAACAACTTGTTTAACATTGAGATTGAGATCGAGTATTTCTTTACAAATCTCATACCATCTTCCTTCTATGTCAAACTTTATTAGATCTACACTGTTACCTAGTTGTTCTACGATATCTTTGATGCTCACACAATTAACAGTGTATGAATGTACTAGATTTTCAGGATCAAAGTTTTCCAGACTGTAACATCTCTTGGTTGGATCGGTCGTGTAAAAAGTAAGTGATTTGTTTTCTGGATCGTAGGCCTTGTTGGCATGGATGATGTTGGCCATTCTACTATTTGCTTTGTCTATGGTTGTTTGACTAATCGGAGTAGGATCCCATGTGTGTATCTTTGTCTCCTTATTATGCTTCCTTATCTGTTCTTCCATTCGACACTCTTTGCTTATACCAAAACTCCATACGTTTCTTATATTAGGCATAAGTGCATCGCTGATGGCATATTGGTGGCATCTGTGCCAGGTATTTGGGACCAACGGGAATGTTTTTTCAAACTCTCTACATCTTTGCATGATTACGTTAGTTATTGATAAATTTTTCCAGTCGGAATCCTTTGGAGTCATAGCACTCCACGTACTCTGAATTATTGGAATACCTGACAGTCCCCTGTCCTCGCACCACATCGTAGTCGCTGTAGGCAAATGCTTTCTTTATAGTAACATCAATGTATTGTCCGTTACCCACACCCAGCGTAAGGAACGTCACGTACCTGCCCTTGTCTCCACGAAACACTCTGCCGTTTGCTATCATTCCTGCGAATTCTACCTTGTCTAGATATAGTTCTTTCACATACATGCCTGGCATGAAGTCCTCTTGACTCCACCATCCGTATTTTCTATATTGGAATTCTGGAGTGTCCCACTTGTCAGACTTGCTTGGTGTGATGACATCTATGCCGATTCTTTTGGCTTCTGTCCTGTATACCCAACGTTTGTAAGATCCTTGACAGTGCTTCAGACATGACTTCCAGAACTTCTCTGGATTGTGTGCTTTCTGGTATGCTAAGGCCCATATCAATCTTCCCAGATTCACAGCGTGTGCCCTGCACAGACCAAAACCGGAAAGTGATTGTAGCATTGTGATTATCTCATCCTTGCGTGGATGGTCGCCCAACTTGGTAATGAACTGCATTATCTTCTCTTCGTTCTTCTTGGCGAATGCACGTCTATACATGTCGGCTTCGTACTTGTCTATGCCTAGCACTTCTGATATCCTGTCTATGGCATCGTCTTCGTACACTATTGTGTCACTCATACGTTCCGTGCTCCAGTCATGGAACATGGATGCTTTCTTACGTCCAGACGTAGCGACCGGTCTTATCAGTGCAGTGCCGAACACACAGTCCTTGCTACTTTTTGGTTGTATGGCCCTGAACAGTCTCCTCATGGCCGGACTTTCTGCCTGTGTCACTCCCAACACGTCTCCGCGACACAAAAGGTCCGAGGTAGCGGCATCTTCCTGAGGATAGTCTGTCAGTTTCATTGTTGGATCTATTTCTATGAGTTGTGACAAACCACGATTGGCTAAAATATCCACCTTCAGGTGTTCTAGGTCCTCCACTTCGTTCTTGTCTAGTAGTATTTGATTTTCCGCCGTGAACAGGCTTTTTGGTAGTTGTCTTTGAAACATTATTATTCCTCCGCAGTGTTTTGATATGCATCTCTTCTTGCCTTTCAATTTATTTTCAATTCGTTTGGCTTCTTTGACATCGATGCCTAGTGAATCGTATGTGAACCTGCGGGGTAGGTTACCCTTGACACCCAATCGTTTGGCCGCTTCACGCCTTGCTGATTTATCCTTATAGAGCACGTAATTAGATATCCTAGCACTGCGTCCGGGCCACTTCTTGAATATCCTCTGCATGACTTCGTTCTGCTTGTGATGGGGGAAGTCTATGTCCACGTCAGGGAGGTCGTCCCTGTTAGGGTTGAGGAATCTTGCCACGGGTATGTCCCACTCCACTGGGTCCACATCTGTTATGCCCAGTAGGTAACAGACCAATGACGAACCAGCACTACCACGTGTCATGTGTGGTATGTCTCGTGTCATTGCGATGATGTCACATATTTGTATGAAGTAGTCTACGAAACGTAGTTGAAGGATGATTTGAGTTTCCTCGGCTAGCCTGTGCGTGTATTCTTCTGTGCCTGGACAATGCCTAATGAATCTATCGTATAGCCTTGTTATGTCGTTTAGTTCTTTATTTTTCATGCCTATGTTTGCCTGTTATCGCCTCTCGCATAAAGCTCTGGACAGGAATATTTATCTGCGTATATTATTTTGGTTATACTTTTTGGCGTAATTTGTTCTTTGGAACAGTGATATCTCTTTTGTCACAAGCGGCAGTGATCACACATTCATTGCACACAGGTGTTCTAGATTTACAAACGTATTTGGCGTGTGTTATCAACCACATATGTGCACCATACTTGTACTTGCCAGGCGTGGTGTTGTTCACAGTGATAGATGCCTTGCCCTCGTCCAGGCTGTCAGCCCACCCCAATCTCCACAACATTCTGAAAACGTGTGTGTCCACTGCTATGTGTGGCTCGCCAAAAACGAATCGCATCACGATGTCTGAACTCTTACGTCCAACACCAGGCAGTGTCATTAACTCTTTCTGAGTGTGTGGCACTCGTCCATTAAATTCTTCTAGCAACATCTTACTAGTGGCAAGTATATTTTTTGACTTGGCATTAAACAGTCCGGCAGGCCTGATTGCCTCGATCACTTCTTCTTGTGTAAGTTTGAGCATGTCTTCCGGAGTGTTGGCCAGTGAGAATAATTGTCTACATGCAATCGCTGTTCGTTTGTCTTGAGATTGTGCAGAAAGCATCACACCTATAAGACTGGTGTACGCTTTTGAATATATTTTAGCCTTTGGTTTTTTATTAGCGTAGTTGGGATAAAGAGAACTTAATTTCTCGTATATGTAATCAATGTCATTACTGTTCTTCATCTGAGTGCAGTTCGTTTAGAAGTTGTCTCAGTTTGCCACCTTCCACGGTAGCCTTGACTTTGCCAATAGTGTCGCCTTTTGTTGGATCTGGTACATCAGGTCTCGCATCTTTTGGTGCACCACTACTTGAGGATACTTTGGATGTCTGTTTCAGAGAATCGTATATTGTGCTTCTCTGTTTGTCAAACTGTTTGTATTCTGGGTCATCGGCCAAGTCTCTTATTCTCAAACTGTCTACATCAAACTCAAGATCTACTTTTTGTCCAACGCCAGAACTGGATCTAGTCTTCATGAACTGTATTTGATATCTGCCACGCTCTTTCATTGCTCTCGATGTGAATATACCAATCACATTGTCTGCTGTCTGTATCTTAGACAGTCCACCTGATATATGAGAGTGATCAAACTCTATTTCTTCAACTGATGCCCTGTTTAACTGTGATGCAGTTGCCAATACACATTGTTTTTCAACGACCAAGTTTCTCAGTTCTTCAGACACATATTTGTCCTTGATGAACAAGTCTGCAGGACTTATCCTTTTGCTCTTAGGCATCATGAGATCCAAGTAGTCGATCAGTATACAGTCTATCTGCTTCTTATTCTTCAATTCTAGTTCTTTCAAGTATGTCCTCACATCCAACACATTACTACCACTTGGCAAGTATTTGATCTGTAAATTACCTGATTTCTTGGCCAGCATCTTGACTTTCATCTCGACATTATCAATTTCAGGGAATACTTTCTTAGTTGGAATATTTGTCATCATTGCATCCAGTCTCATGGCTGTAAGTTGTTCACTTAATTCAAAAGATATGTAGCATACGTTCAGTCCGGCCTGTGCCCAGTTAACTGCAAGATTCTGCAAGAACAAACTCTTACCTGCACCCGACCCACCCGCAAAGATGTTTAGTTCTCCTCGGTTGAAGCCACCAAACAGTTTCTTGTCCAAGTTCTGCCATCCAGTGCTGATCTGTCCATTGTTATCCTTAAGTGCCTCTAGTCTTCCCTTTGGATCTTCGAAGTAGTCTGTACCAAGGTCTCTTGTAAGGCCAACTTGCACGGCCTCCTTGACCATGTCCTCAACAGGACCATAGTCACCTCTTTCTAATAGATCGGCCGATGATAGTATTGCTTGTTCAAGTGCTTTATGTCTACAAAATGTTTCAAACTCATCTAGTAACCAGTTGAAGTGACTTGGATCTAAATCCTTCGCTGTCTTTAATTTTATATCGTGTGATGCATTGACTATGTCAACTTCAGGCATGACCTTGTACTCGTCCATGTAGTCCTTGACAAACTTGGCAAGTGGTTGCAGTTTACGATCAAACGAGTTAGGGTTGAATATGTTCTGTGCCCTAGCAAATGATTCAGCGTCGGCCAACAACATCTCTATATACAATTTCTGTACATCAAAAGAATAGTTCTTAGCCTGGTGTTGTGGTTCGTTGTTATTGTAATCAGCCATTGCAATATTATAATTGATTTTTCTTATTAATCCAATCTAAAAATAAATTACCAAATAGTTTATGATAATCTACACCTAGGTGATCACCGTCGTTTCCTTTTTTTGCTTTGATCTTTTTGGCATAATCGGTAAAACCATATTTGCCGTCGACTAAAAAAATATTTTCCCAATTAACATTATTATAAAGACTATCTCTGTATTTTCTTAAAGTGCCATTTAATTTATTTTTCTGCCTTTTGGTCACCATGGTGAAGTAATATTTGATATTATTACTCTCACAGAAGTATTGACAAAATAGAATATTCTTAAGGAAAATTATTTCAAGGTAATCATCATCAAAATTTTTTCCTACAAACTCTTTGAAATTTGTTTCAAATTTTTTAGCAAGTTGCTTTGCTATCCAGTTTTCATTACCATTATCTGCTACCGATTGTGCAAAATTATGACTTGCTACAAAGTTATAACCATTTTTTGTAATGTGTAATCTTTCAGGATAGGTGAACATTATTAGGACAACATTTTCCTTTGACGTTTGTCTATGCAGTTCCAAACTTATGGTATCATTTGAACATCCGGGCCGGGAAAAATTTTTAATGTTATTTCCGTCAAACACGTGGTATGGCCACGAAAGTAAACTGTGTTGTTCCCACGGTTTCTCGTGTCCGCAATCAGGCAAGCCGTCGCCGTAGGTGTGGGAATCTCCAAAAACATTGATGAGCTTATCCATACATCTTTCTCTTTAAATCTATCTTCAGTTTACTTGACTCTGTGGTTTTCAGTATTGATTGCATAGTAAACAGCCTACCATATTTCAACACAGCATCCGCCACATCGCCAACAGTCTTGTCCCATTCTGGAAATGCAACACTCCAGCCAAATTCCGTTGCCTGGTCTACCAGTTTCTGCCCAGGGGCATCTCTGTCTGGTACTACAATTACCTTCCTGCCAAGTCCATCGATCAACTCTCTCTGCGTGTCATTTATCTCTGATCCCAATATGCTCACACCAGAAACGGATATGGCATCAAATGGCCCTTCTGTGACTATCACAAACTTCCTTGTCCAGTCCTGTGCATCCATGTTGAACACATATCCAGGCCAAACATCTGTGTAATATTTTACGCCTTGCGATTCCTCAAACATCCTACCTGTGAAGCCGACAATCTCTCCCCGCCAATAGAATGGTATCAACAATCTCTGATGCACGTCCCACACCTTGTCAGGTGAGTACATGAAGTCATACCAGTCGGCACCCATTCCCCTGCTTTCCAAATACTTCAATAGGCCGTCTATCTTCTTCCATTGTGGTTCTGTGAGATCATTGCCCACGTACTTCTCCAACCACACATCTAATTTGTGCGTGTCCTTGGGTAGTGTCTTGTTCTTGAATGTCACAAATTTCTTCTTCTCATACTTAACATCGCCCTCTTCTTCACGCATGGCCTCTATGGCCAACTTACGTATGGTATCTTCTGGTATGCCTATGTAACTCATGAACTGCCGCATCTTGTAGGTCAGTTTACGTCCTATCACATAACTTGTTTTGAATCCACAGTTGAAACAGTGATAACTGACTGTGCCATCCGCACTGGTCATCAGTCCTCCACGTTTCTTCCTGTCCGCGGTCTCTCCGTTGTACACACAACAAGGTGCGTTGAAACTGATCCAGCCGCTTGGTGTTTTCTTTCTGTTCGCAGGAAGACTAGTCAGAATTGTATTCTGTATAAGATTCATAATCTATACTATTTTACTGTCTATATAGGATTTTGTCAATCACACCAGTGTTACCAGTGTCGTTGCCCCAACTGAATCTCACGCTGTGATACACGCCTGTGAAATTGAAATTGGATACTGTTGTAGAATCCGAGAATGAGTTTGCGGTGGATCCCGCACCTTCCATGGTAATGTCAAAGTAATCTGTGTTGCTTGGTGATGCACTCATGGTGCCCTGCACTCTCAATGCTCCTGAGAAATTCTTTGTGTACACTGCGATCGTGTGTAATGCTTTATTGTTGTTGATGCCCGGCCTTGCATCTATGGATCCTGAAGTATATGCTAACGGGCCTCCTGATGCGGTAAAACTTGAAACACTTGTACTCGCTACGAATTCCGGGTATGCACCATCCAACAGTTCAACTGTGCCTGCGGCCGCATATCCTGTGTCTGCATACGTGATCTCTCTGCTACCATCTGAGTTTACTTCCCGCACTGAGAAGTTGTAGAACTTGGCGTCTAGTGGTAATAAATCACCTTCTGTGATCGTGCAACTTGCGTCGCCTTTTGTGCTCACCGTTGATCCATCATCTAATATGCTCAATGTCTTGGTTAGAACCGCTTTTTTGCTCTCGGAATCAATCATGTTGAACTCGTAAGTCTTGGATGTGATATCCTGTGCCTTCTGATCTTCGTTCTTGAATGTGAACGTCACAGGATTTGATACCCCTCTGTGCAGTGTTAGGCGTCTATCGTACACTTTTGAACTCCTCCCGTGATAACCACTTACGTAGGCTATTACCAACTGTGATAGTAAATATCTTGAAACTGTTTGCATTGTACATATTTAACAGTATTTATAGATATAGAATGAATGAAATTTTTAACACATTAAGAGACAAATTCCCATTCTTGAGCCTTATCCAAAAGGGAGACCTGGAGTATGTGGGCATAATACAAAACGAAGATACCAATGTCATTAGTTTCTACGACTACGGTAAGTTGATAATGTCACAGGACAAAGCCCAGTTTTTGAAATCTGGTGAAACTTGGTGGCACGAATCAAATCGTAAATTGCCAATCAACATATTTCTCAAAGGCGAATTCAGACACTTTCGATCAACTTTGATCACACTCAACTCCAAGGATGTTAAAATACTACACGGGCCAACCGTGAGACTTTCTGACATCTCCAAGAAACGTGTGAAGAGGAGGACAATCCAACTAGTTAGGCGTCCTACTTAATACAATTCAAAAAAAAAGACCGCTGTCTGCGATCCCATCTAATTTTAATACCACGCTCACCCCAAATCTGTTGCCAGTAAGGCAGTTCATTCTTGATCCAGAGGGCATTCAGTTGACCCTCTTTGTTCAGTATTTTCCACGTGTGCTTTGCTTTGGATTTCCAGTAGTCTGTGAGGAACTTGGACAACGACACGACCGAGAACGGTCCATCATTGGATAGGTCTACTACAGTGGGTTTGGATTTTTTAGTGAGTTTTTTATTTGTCTTGTTGTACACTAAAGTTATATTTATCTTTCGTGAGCATATTCATTTGCACTACTATGGCCTGTGCATATGCCACAGCGTGTGACTTCTTGAAGAAGTAACTGCCATCGGTTGGTCTAGACCATACCTCTTTCATTATGTCTGTCCAGTCCTTATACATCAGTCCTCTTTTAGCAGGACGTATGATTGCTAGTACAGCCGCAAGTTGTTCTATGGTACGTGGTTCTAATTTGGACACTATATTGAAATGGCCATTCAGGTGGAAAAGGTTTTCCACTATCTTTGGATCTTTCAACATGTCCCAATCAGGTTCCTGTATCATCAGTTCTACTAGTTCTTGTTCTGATTTAACATCTTTGTATATGTTTACATTTAGACAATCTATTTTAAAGTATCCTCTGTCCTCTGCATTCTTGTAATCCAGTGAAGCATGTCCTGTCACAGGATGTTCGGGAACAGCGTGGAAGTAGACTCCTGTTTTGTGTTTCTCGCTTTTGCCATCTTTGATCATTGAAGCAGGTGTGTGCTTGAAAAGTTTTAGTGTGTTGTCTCTGTCAAAGAAGTCTATGTCTACATCAGGCATTATAATTCCTCAGCAATTCCTAAAAGTTCTGCGATCAATAGCCCACCAGCAAGCCAAATGATTCCTCCACCTAGCAGTACCGCGGCACATCCGGCAATTCGAACAACGCTTTTGACCATGCTTATATAAAAATGTTTTTTACTTACGTCAACTGGTTCAGGCATTAGTGCATACTCCCTTTGCCTTTTTCAGCATAATTTATCATTTTATCACGTGCACCTGGTTGCAATACTTCTAGCACATCTAACAGTTTCCTGTATCCTTCGGACGCTATCATTTTCCTATTAACATCAGGCATGACCACTCTTCCTATGGATCCATCCTCTTTGATTATCACGGCACAGTCGCCGTCATCAAATTGCAAGTTGTCAGACACTTCTAAATCGATCTTAGACAATCTTGGCCTCCCTTGCTGTGTCCTGTACCAGCATGTGATCAGCAGGATAGCTCTTCAACTTGCTTGGCCAGAAACTAGTATTAATAAATCTTTCAATCATTTGTAATTGTTCGTCGTTAAGTGATTTTAACATCCTTTTGCCTGCGTTGCAACCTAACAACAGCCACGGACTTATCTTTCCCTGCTGTATGTGTTGCACTGCCCTGTTGGTGTTGACCAAACGGAAGTAGTCACTCCATTGTGCGTTTTGTTCTGTTGCCCAGTCCATCATTGTTGCAATACTCCTCTGTAGTGCGGCCTCCACGGGTTCCGATTTTAGTGCTTCTATGAGATACGTTTCGTACAAGTCATCCCTGGACCAATGATCCAACTTAATTTTTGATCTCAACACAAACTCTATGTACTTCTCTGGATACAGTGGATTAATATGCATGATGAAACGGCCAAACTTTACAAAGGCATTGTAGTACGAACTCTTAACGAAATCATCGTACGTCTTTGTTTTCGAATTGTGCTGATGTATCTGATAGAATCTCTGGAACACCATGAATGCATTCACTACCCATTTTTCATCTCTTTGCAGATATCTCCTCTTGGGCTCGCACAGATGTACTTGTAGTGTACGTTCTTTAGCAAACTCCTTGCCACAGTATGTGCATTTATTTGTCGATGCCATGTGCTTCTATCAGTTCCTCTAGTTCCCTGTCTGTGATCACCTTGTCCAACGTCTCTAGATCTGATTCCTTCCACGTGGGGTATATTTGTTGCAGTTTTTTAAGACTCTTGTTTGGCACACGCTTCATGGGTTTCAGCCATGGATGGAACTGCTGTGTCTCCGCCCCACACATAGCAGTCAGTATCCATAACAGTTTCTTGTGTTTACCCAATGTAAAGCAGTGCTTGTTCACACACTCGTTGACCATTTCTATGTAATGTTCCACGTAGAAAGGATCCTTAGATGACACACTGGAAACGTATCTCATCAGCATATAAGGTGAATACAAGGATTTCTCCTTCTCGTCTATCCTGTCAAAATAATCTTTGTTCCTGAAGTCAACGGCTTTTAATCCGTTCCTTAAATCAAAGAATTTTCTATTTTTTTCTACTGGCATATTTTAGTGCGAACATTGTGCATTCTTTTGCTGTTACAAATGTTAATTTTATCTTATTGTGTTTGTGTTGTAAACCTGAAAATTGGAATTTGTGTTTTTTCATAAAGTCAAAGAAACTATACATCCAGTCCTCATCCATCCACACAGCGATCTTGTTGCTGGTTATCATGATGGGTGCGTCTATTGTGATTGACTTCCTACCAGACGGAGCCATAGTCCACCTGTTCGCATTGCCTCGAGATGTCCTTGACGAAGTAAGCACACATGGGTTTTGGACCGTTGTTTAGCGGAACGGCCAGCATCTGTCCTGTTTTGATTTTCGGGAAGTACCATTTTACTTCCGTGTAAATGTCTACCACATCTATAGGATAGAAATCTGGCTTTGGACTTGATAGAGGATTGAAAGTGAATGCGTCAAACCCTCGGTCATTTAGACTGGTGATTGGCAACACGTGCATCTCGGATTGTCCTGCTTCGCCTATAAGCATTTTCCAATCCAACGGCATCTTTATCTTGTGAGGACCAATTTCCAACACCGCCGCCGGTGCATTGAAGCTCTCGAGGAATATCAACGGTATGTAGAAGAAATCAGGATTGGCCGGATCGGAATTGTCCAGTACAGCAAACCTTAAATTCTCATCTACCCATTCTGGTATTTTCTCTAACTTGTATGTTCTGTTATCCAGTGTAAGGATTTTCATAATTTATCTTTTCTATATTATACGGGTAATTGGCCTCTTTGTAAAACTTTTTCCTTGCCCCTAGATGTCTTTTTGCAAACTTGCAACTGCTGGTAATATCCCAGATCTGTACACTGTCCTTATCCTCTGCCTTCCTGATTCCACGTCCTATACTCTGTATGACCCTGACAAACGACTTGCCAGGTTCTATGAGAACAAGATTAAAAATCCTAGGAATATTAATACCAACAGAGGCAACTCCATATGTGGCGATAATAACTTTATTTGTTGCAGTAGATATTTCATCATATTGTTCCTTCCTGTCTGTGTTTTTGGTTGATCCTGATACGAACACCGCATCGTCTATCTGTTCTTCTAATATCTCCCCGGCAGAGATCCTGTCCACAAGTATCAGCGTGTTGCCCGAACTGGATATGTCTTTAATCGTGTTGGCTACCCATTTCATCCTTGTCTTGTCCGTGGTCAGCCATTTCAGTTCTTCTCCGTAGGTCTTGAACTGTGGATGATCCTGTGTCTGTAACACATTCACATGACAGTTTGCCAACACACCTTTGTCTTGTAATTCGCTGGCCTGTATCCTGTTGGACACGTCACCTATGCTACATTTCAAACCCATGAATTCATAATCTGCTTTTGGCACAGTACCTGTGAGACCCCAACGTATGCCGCAGTGTGCGAATGGTCCTGTCAACAATCTTTTCAGTACATCTGCTTTGGCCATGTGCACCTCATCAATTATTACTGTGTTGATGCCTTGTATGGCCTCCAGAAAGTCTGTTGTGTGCTCGTCCTTGCTTTTCTTTTCTAACACATTTAGTGACTGCCATGTTGCAATCGTGTTGAACCTACCCAACTCTTTCCTGTCGCCGTAGTACACACCCACGTCTAAGTTACAAGCAAGGAAGTCCTCTTCTGTCTGTGTGACAAGACTCTTGTTTGGAACAATGGTCAGTGTACGACCGTAAGGCTCAACCAATTGGCACAAGGCCGCTGTAATGATTGTCTTACCTGCACCAGTGGCGATCTCCTGTATGCTTTGTGGATGTTCTATGAATTTGTTGATCGTCTCTACTTGATAGTCTCTTAGTTCTATTGGTTGTCCTGCCACAGGATGATTCTCGGGCCATTTTATATGTGACAGATAATTCTTATCAACTGCTTTGAATTCAAAGTTGTGTTGTTCTCTTTTGTCCTCAACATCTATGTACACACCACCCTCGTCCAGTATGGGAAGTATTTGATCAACCAGGTTTAGATATGTTGTACCACCCAAACCAAAGAATGACACTTTACCGTCCCACCTGCCTAACTTGACTGCAGGAAGATGTCTAGCATATGGTATCTCGTATTTGAATTTGTTTGATAATCTCTTACGCCATTCGAGGCTTAGGTTCTCGAACTTCACATTCACTTCATCTTTTATTACTAATTTACAACTGCTCATATTTAAAGTTTTACTATAACGTGATCATGCCAATCCCAATTACTCGGTTGGTGATCACTATAATACAACTTTTTTGGAAGATTTTCAAGCATTCTTTTTAGATTGTCTGTGCCAGTGGCATAATAACCACCACCCAGTGCGACCAATGATGCCTTTGGTTTTACCTTGCTCTTGATCAATGCTCTTGGTATCCTGTTTCTCACGAATATAATTTTTGTTTGTTCATTGATTAATTTAAACTGTTTACTCATTTGATGTAACTCATACAAGTTTTCAAAGAACTCTTTTGATTTTTGATTATCTAGGAGATATGTTCTTTCGCTGTTGAAACGTTCCAGGTCCTTCTTATAGATAGGCTCTTTCACATCAAACCCCCAACTACATTCATTCAATAAGTCAACACCGTGTGCCTTGAATGCGTTCATCCATTCCCAGAACTCTTTTACATCGTCTTCCATGTGAATGTCACCACTCACGGGCATCACTAGAGGAAAACAATCCAATTCTAGCAATCCCTTGACAACTTCTTTCTTGCTGAATCCCTTTGAGTCTATCCACAACTTGTGGTAATTGTTGTGTGCTACTTTGTAGGCCACCATGGTCTCTGCTGGCACGTTGATGCCCATGGTTGATATGTTGAAGTTCTTCAACGAGTCCACTTGTACCAATGGAGTTTTATCTTTTAGATTCTCATTCCAATATTCTTGTAGTGGTTCGGGTGCATTGTCCAACACAACCTCACCTGCTATCAATCTTGCTGTGGGTTTACGATGTCCTATTATTTCTCTTTTAATTTCTTCGTAATCGTCCAGCAGACTATCGTCCATAAACTTGAAATCATATCTCACTGCAATCAATGTTAGGTAGTAGGCAGTGACGTCGCTGTGTTGGAAGGTCCACTTCTTTTTCTCACCGTCATACAGTGCATACATTCCAGGCAAGTCACGTTTGTCTTTCATGCAACGTATCAGTTGTATCACTTTCTTGTTGTAAGGGAATCTCATCTCTATTCTTTTAACGTTGTCCTCATCTGTGTACTTCTCTATAATTTTGTCAAAACTGATGACACGGAAGTCGTCGTCATACACTGGCCTATTCAGTAAATCCTTGATGTCCATGCCGTGTGCTTGGAATTTGGTCAGGTATCTTTTAAGAATTACCAGTGCTAGTCTGGCCTGTTTTTCTGTCCATGCATACTGTGATTCTGCCAGTGATCTCACTGTGTCGTAATCTTTGGGGTGTGGCTTTATCTGTGTCTTCTGCGTCGATAGGGGATCTGTCCAGAAATAATCATTATATGCTAGTATTTTGAGTGCTTCGTTAATGGTTTTTGGCAAATCTGTGTGCATTTTTATACCTGGTAATTTAGATAATTATTAGTATATTATAGCACAATTGGTAATGTAGTCAACCATGAAAAAAACTAGTAAAAAGACTGTCACAGTCCGGAAACAATTGAAAATCAAATTGGAAAATACTCTGACTAGGCGAAAGAACGCCAGGAACTTCAGACCCACACACTCTATAATGGTCACTTGGTTCAAGCATCTCAACAAGGGATTATTTGGTAATAAATTACCTGCGGTACCGCTGTATCTAGTTAGGATGAATGCCGACTGGGGAAGATGTTGGGCGAACTGGGATAACAGGAAGTGTAGGAAAGGCACATACGATCAGAGTGTGATACCTTATGATAAGACTGAGGTTACCTTTGCAATAGAGCTACACAGCAAGTATCCTACCTTTCGAGACTTCGTGGAAACACTGGCACACGAGATGGTGCACCTATACCAGATGACGGTGCTGAAGGATCCTTATTCGAATCACAACGCAAACTTCTTTGCCTTTAGAAATAAATTCAAGAGTGCTGGCCTGACCCTATCAAGAACCGGCTAGTACGGTATCTTCAAACTGTTTATAACTTATTACTTTTGAATTCCCATGATCGGTTCCTGTCTGTAGATAATTCATGAAGTCTGGAGGACTGTCATGCACCACGGTGTAGTTGACGTACGGTCTCATCTTCAACATGTCTCGGAACTGTTTCAACCAGCCATCGAATATCTTATCATCATTGCGTTCGCCATAGTAGTCCGTGTCTTGGTATATGTTGTTCAGTTCTCCATTGCCATACTCTCTGAAGTCAAACCCAATCAGGTAGATGTTCTTGTGTCCATGAACACCCGCGGTCCAGAATGCCGCATTGCCGGATATCCAGTTTGGATTGTTTGGTATGAGATGTATCATGCCCTTGCTCTCTTTCCTGTTTGCCTGCAAGGCCGGTGCGTAGTGGATGGCCTTCAATCCGACCTCGTCCTCAATCATCTGCATTGACATATTTGTGTCCACGGAGAATATGTAGTCAGGGATGAAATCCCTGTACAATGCATTACATCCGTAGGTCTGTCCGGTCTCTTTCAATCTGTTTAGATCAAAGCCTTTCCTAGACGGACCGTTGCCGATGACGTAGGCATTGCCCCTTGGAACTGCTTTTACGCGATCCTCAAAGAAAGCGGTCTCTTGTATCTTTTTGCCGTCACGTATGATGAGATTTGTGTTCACAGTTTCTCCTTCGTATGGCTTCCACTCGATTTCTAGGTTTGTGTTCATAGATAATTTTTTATAATTCTGTCTCTAATTCTCCTCCATGGTAATCCTACTTCTATCTCATTCTCGAACCATTCAGTGTATGACAATTTGTTTGCCCACTCTTGTCTATTAGGCATTTTAGGATTGTTGATGTGCGTCAGAGAATGATTACCAACGTCATAGCATAAACTGTCTGCAGATACGAACACAGGTATTCCGTTTATTACGGCCTCCATTGCAGGATTAGAACTATGATTAATCACAGCCCAAGCGTCTTTCAGTGTGTCTTTGAAGTTTGTGTCGTCTATCGTGTTGCTGTCCATCACAGGAGGTGCAAGGCTTACATGCTTGTATTTTGCAAAATCAAAACCCACAGGATTTCTAGGATGGGATCTAATCTGTATAGGCCTAGTTGTGTGTTTTCTAATTTCATTTATTTGTTGTTCAAACCAAACGTTCATGCTAGGCATACCGTTCCATTGTTCAGATGCATGGTGTTGTCCTAATATGATTATATTGTCCCCTGTCTGTTTCCATGGTTTAAATGTATGATTGAACAATGGCCATCTTGTGTCGTCAACATCTTGATCGGCAAAATCCGCTTTCCTGTTAACTCCGTTTATTGCGATCTTAAAACTTTGATTCCTTCTCAGTCCGCCTACTTCCAGTACTATCACTGGCTTGTTTGCCTGTCTGTACCTTTCCCATATCTGTTTGTAGTTTCGCATCCTGCCTTGCCAAAGCACACTCCATATCACTGCCACGTCACCGTCGATCTCTTTGTTGATGTGTAAATCGTCACCTGTTGCCTGCATAGATTTCAAAAATTTCGCAAATATGTTTTTACTGTTAAGTGGGCCGTGCATGGGCCATGCTTCGATCTTCATCAGTTGCCCTGTTTGCCTTTGGCCACTTTGCTTACTATGTCCTGTGCTTGTTTGGGATCAAAACTCACACCACTGAACGGATCGTAGTTCTCAACGTTCTTCCAGTAGTCTTCGTTACGATCTCCACGTAGATCGCTCTTGCTACTTTTCCCTCGCACTTTCCTTTTACCTTTCATGTGGTCTACATATGCACCTAGGACACTGTTGATGAACACATGATTGCCTTTGGCGCCTGCACCTTTACCTATGTCTACGCCGTCGTTCGGTGCTATACGTTTTACACACTGCCAGAAGAGATAACTGTCGTGCCACTCTAGCTCTTGAAATATAGTGTCGTTGATGTATAATTTTGTCCAGTAGTCCATGAATTCTGATATCTTTGTATGCTTCATGTTGTAACATACCCAACCGCATTCTGGATACTTTTCACCACGTCCTAAGAAGTTTACAAGTTTATCTTTGGGTAATAAACCTGTGACAAACTCTGTTGTGATTGGTCGAAAAGTATAAGTGTCCGCATCTAGCCAAAGTATGTAATCTGTATCTATTGTTTTAATTGCATGATCCACTGCAAAAGTCTTGTGAGCGAATCTCACGGCATCCCATAGATAAGATCCTTTGCCTCTGTCATTTTTTCCTGCGTTTGGATCTCTACGCACACCCTTGGGTATTTCCTGCACTTCACCATTGGCGACCGGATCGTTTTTATGTCTCTGTTTAAATCTTCTCAGTTCAGGATTAACATCTTCGATGTTTATGAATTTAATTTTTGGATGCTGTAATTCTGGTTGCTCGCCTTCGTGATACGCATGTAATACTACATCGTCAGGCCAAAATTCGATGTGGCTATCTAACATCCTCTTTGCATACGCGGTCCATCTGTTGGGAGGAAATGTGGTTACTACTGCTAGTGTGGGCATGACTTTATTTAATTTGATATTTTTCCTTCCAGTTTTTTACTTGCCATTGGGGTAATAGTCCCTTGCCGGCCTTCTGTGATCTTTTCAATTGTGCCAATCTTTCTTTACCTATGTTTTTATCAAATGCATCGTTAAGTTTTGTGTCAACGCCGTCCATCAACCAATAGCCAATGGGTGTAGTCCATCCTGTTTTTACCTTATATAATAGATAATCTGGTAATTTTTTTTTGTATGTTTCTTTCACTAAAACCTTTGCTTGATTTCCTTTGAATTTGTGAGCTGACTTGATGTTCATACAATACTGCATAAATTCTTTTGAGGCAAAAGGAAATCGTCCTTCCATGCCGTATGCCATGCCATATGCATCATTACGTAAGAGAAATTGTTCAGGAACTTGTGTGACACAATCGAGGGCCATGTAAGATGCCGTTGGATCCTTTGGGTTCCACAGTTGATCACTGTAACATTTTTCTAATTCATCTATCAAAATTTCGTCATCTAGTGGTTCGTCCGTGATTGGAAAACTACCTTTCTTAACTCGTCCCATCCATAGGCCCAACAACTGTCTCCAAGATCTTGGTTTGTCTTCGCTGTGATATAAGTTGGAATATTTTGGATAGCCTCCAAACAGTTCGTCTCCCATGTCCCCTGCCATTGTTACCACTATGCCGTTGTCTGCCAGCACTCGATTGGTGTAGCAGTTCATTGGGTTGCTTGGACTGTAGTTTGGTTGTTCCATGTAGTATATGCTGTCATCCCAAGCGGATAGATATTCTGTGGGCCCTACAACCACGTCATGATGATTGAATTTTTGTTCTACTGCAAATCTCTTGGCCACTTTTGAGTCACTGTTGTAGTCTTCGTCTGCTTTGACCTCTGGCACAAATCTATTTGTAAATGTGTGTACTGTGTCTTGTATTTGATTCAGTTCATAAGCAACGATAGAGGAATCTATCCCTCCACTCAAGAACACACCAATCTTTCTTTTTCCTATTGCACACTGATTTACTGTCTTAGAAAACATTTCTTGTAACTCGTTTTTTGAATAATCCTGATCTGCGTTTGGCCGTATGTAAATCCTTTTTACGTAATCAAGTGTTTTACTTTTGATATCGTATACTATTGTTTCTCCAGGCAACACTTTTTTGATGTTTGTGTACAGGGTGTTCCTTAATGGATTGGTTCCTGCTTTGGTCAACATACTACATGCTAGATTGTCCAGCATCCGAGCATCAGGAACAACATCTAGCATTCCTTTGATTTCTGATGCAAACACGAGTCCCCGGTCAATCTTTGCGTAGTACAATGGTTTAATGCCCACGTGATCTCTGCTGAGGGTGATTGTCTGATTTTTTACATCGTGGTATGCAAAGCCATGCATGGAGTCAATCTCATCAAGAAAATCTAAGCCGTAACTGTCCAGCCCCCAGGCCAACAATTCTGTGTCACACCCTGTCGTGTTTTTAAAATTGTTGTACTTCTCTATTAATGAATTGTAGTTGAAAATTTCACCATTGTACACAAGGCGATTGCCCTTTGGTGTGAGCCATGGTTGTTGTGAATTGTTTGGGTCGGCCATTATGCTTAGAAGGTTGTGGCCCAAGGTCACGTCATCGGATGTCCATATGTTGGATCCGTCGGGACCTCTGTGTTTACATACTTCTAGATAATCTTCTATGAACTTGGGATCGTTGTCCGTGATGCCGTATATTCCGCACATTACAGACCCAGTTTTGATTTGAACCTTTTGTAAACTGTGCCGTCTCTTATTTCTCGTATGCTCCACAGTTTATATCCTAGGTCGTATAGCCACTGTGTCCTGTCTGGCATCTTTGGTGTTTCTATATCGTTGAGATCCTTGTTACACACGTCCCAACACAGAGCTAGGTCTGATGTGCAGAAAGTTGGTATGCCTCTTATACAACTGTCTACACTGGCCGTGGAGTTGTGTGTGACAACTGCATGTGCATTTGTTATCGCTTCTTGGAAATGGAATCTGTAGAATTTCTTTTCATCGCCCGCAAAGTTTTGCTGTGTGAATTGCAGTTCCACATCTTCGGGGAACTCATCTTTACGTGCAACAATAGAGGCCACATGATTAGGATGTGGGCGGACTATGAATTTCCTGTCCGTGGCAGGCCTCAGTGTATCGTAGACTCCTTTGAACCATTCTATAGGATCAAGTTCGTTCATGCTCCAGTTGTCTTTGGGTTGCAGTACAAATATTATGGGATCGTGTTGATCAGATTTTCTCCATGGTTCGTATTTCACTTTGAATTTTTTGACCATCATGTCCCAACGATCACTGGGACTGTTGTCTGAAAGGAAGTTGCCATCGTTCATGGGTGTGTATAAGGATACCCTGAAATGATGATCTGGTGATGTTGATACATTGCCAAAACTAGATAGCAGTCCTCCATCAAAGGTTATCAATGGTATTTTCTTGTCTCTGCAATTATTTGCGAGCTCTCTACGTCTGCCTTTTGTGTGATGCATCTGCCGGTCGCCGCCATAACCAAACATGGCCGCCATGGGTGCTGTTGGCATCATCTCTCCTTCCACAGTTGGTCCTGATCTATTCTCATGTACAATCACTGCTTCGTCGCCCGCCGCTTCTATGCCTTCTTTAAGATGGTAGAGCAATTCGTAACTGTTGCCACGTTTACGATCTTTTACTGTTCTTCTAAATATTTCAACCTTCATTCAACATTCTCCATGCAGTGCCGTCCGCCATTTCTTGCATTGTCCAATTATTATACGCTAGACTTGAAAATAATGCAATCCTGTCTCCATACCTGGGTGTTTCTATTTTAGTGAAATCAGTCTCCGATATGGGTGCGGCCGCACTGTTCTCTGAATCGCAGAACACAGGCACACCGTTGGTTAGGCTGGCCACCATGGTGTTGGAGTTGTAGGTCACAGTGGCATGGTAATCTTGCCAATCTATGTTGCCCTTATGTACTGTGGGTTTATCTACTTTTACAGTGGCACCCACGTGATCAATTTCTATTGTAGGGTTGTAAGGTTTTTCTCTTACATCAATTTCTCTGTCTGTGTTTTCTTTAAGGGTTTTTAATGTATTGCTCAACCAATCAGTGGCATTGAAAAAATTTGCTATTGCATTTGTTGGCGGCAATACTAGAATTTTTTTACCCTTGCCCCATGGTTTGATATCTTGTTTGAAATGCTTCTCGTACCTGTCAGTGGGTTTTTGTTGCAATATATTCTGGCAATGTTTGTTCTTTGTGATACGCAACCAGTGTGGACGGTCATGTGCATTTGTAAAGTATCCGTGATCCATGAAATAGAAATCTCTGTTATCCTTCTCACACCATTTATACACTTCACCAGATCCTGCCAGTATGCCGTACATGGTCAGATTTTCTTTTGGTAGCTCTTTCAGATCACGAAACTGATAAATCCTTCCCTTGCCCGAACCATTAACAAAGGCATCTACATACCGTTGTGTACGTGGTTTGGTTGTGTGTATACCTGACAGCATTACTTCCTGTTTTCCTTTACTTCAAACATTTTACGTTTGGCCACTCTGTTAAATTCAGCAATTATATTAACGCTCCTTCTGTGTAGCACGGCATCTTTTCTAGACGATACGCTGTGTACACACCTTGTTGAATTATTGCAAAACACGACTAGTGTGTTTGATTTGTAAGGAACTGTCTTGACAACTTTTCCTGCTTTTTCATTTACTGCTCTTCCCCCGTTTTTATTCACTTCTAAAATGTTATCATGTGTTTCGTGTATTTGGAATTCACCGCCCGTGCTTTTATCATCCATGTAAGGCATGTAAAGTAGAGCCGCATATATCTCTCTAGGATTATCTATGTGTGCAGTCCTTGAACTGAAGTCGATTGGTTTATGCATCACGGTCTGACAATCAGTTCCTATCATGTCATTGCCATTATCCCATCCTCTCGGACTCAACGTGAGGTCCTCGACGTGGGGGACTAACTCGCCAAGAATCTCCATCATTTCCTTGTAAAACTCCATTGAAGTGTGGTACTCGGTGAATTCCTTCCATGCATTGGAAACTTTTCTTGGCTTCAACATCTCATCTGCTTTCAGTCTATAGCATATGCCTTGATCAAACGGTTCCGTGGACAGCAGTTGTTTTTCCGGCCATTCCTGTTCAAGTTGTTCGTACACGTCTTGGGGAAGTGCATCTTCGATAACAAAATGTGGATAAGGCTCTAGTATTAGTTCAGGTTTTTTCTGTAGGACTGAAAGATTCATTCGAGGTGCTCCATTATTTCAGGAATGTTTATTTTGAAATTGATCATGTCACTGAATCTTTTCACACCCTGTAATTTGTTTCCCTTCTCACGTGGTATCTGTACAACGTCTGCTAGGTAAAGTTTGTGTTCCAGGTTTAGATTGTGCGATAACAACGGATACACTTTCTTATGTAGCATGTTCTTGTCTTGAATCTCTATGACTTTTGTCCCAGGCTGGCACCATAATAGATTGACCATGCCTGCACCATGGGCCGCCAACACGTGTGATGCCTCTGCGAATGTTTTTATTTGATCCTTTATACTTAAGGTCTCGAGTGTGACAGTCTCCCATCCTTTCAGTTTCAGTAACAGCTCGTCTGAGTTCAACATCCTCCTTGTCTTGGCTCCGGGCCTCAGCACAACTATCTTCCTGTGTGGCTTCACTCCTTTGATGTTGGTCAGTCCTTTGAAATGTCGTAACCATGGGGCAAGTGCTGGAGTTGTTATGCCATCTCTGACATTACTCATGCTGGGCACTATGAGATGTTTGAATTGCCAGGTCTCGCCTTTTTTCATTACGACTATCTTGACATTTGGGAAAAGTTCTTTGCACACCTTTTCAAAATATGGACTGTGATTGGCCAACACGAAACAGTATCTACTAAAATTTGTTGACCATCTTTTCTCCAGTAATCTAAACTTGGATATGACATCAATCCAGATGTGCCATGGGTTTCCCTTGCTGTCGTCATCTACAGGTAACCAAACGTATGTGTCAGTCTCGTGGAAAAATTCAGTTACTGGAGGTAGATCCAAGTCCACGTGGTCATCCCATTCAGTCCAGAGCTTGTGGCTCTTGTGTGGCTTGTGTCTATTCTTGTGCGTCAGTTTCCAAACGTGATCCGTTATCAATTTGTTTTCTCTGGTCAACAACAATGGGCAAGTATGCACTTTACAGTTATGAAACTCCGCCACGAATGTTGGTAAACTTGTGAAGTGTGGATCTATAGAATCGTGGTAAGGCACAGTGTAGTTGTACTCCGGGTCTACGATTTCCCAACGGTCTAGGAAATACTTCAGCGAGTTTATGTTTTTTGCTAACATCTAATTAATAATTATGTTATAATACACTACTATGATATTATTCTCAAATGGTTGCAGTTTTCTCACACCCAGACCCAAAGACGGTGTGGACACCTTTACCAGCAAGTTAATTGCTGAAAAATATGGAATGGAACTCTCTAACCTAGCAATGGGAGGTAGAGGGAATACAAGGGTAAGTTTCTCATCAAAGGTATGGCTCGAACAGAACAAAGACAAGGACGTGTTTGCCGTGATTGGATGGTCTAGTGCCATAAGGAATGATTACATCACCGACGACGGTTGGAAGAAAGGACGCATATCAGGAACAGACCTCACTTGGCGTACTTGGAAGACATTAGACAATGTCAGTTTCATACGAGCAAACAAAGGATGGGATATTGAGAACAACCTAGCCATGAATTTTTTAGAAAATGTATTTGACTTACAGAATTATTTTGAACGTAAGCAAATACCATATGTGATGTACAACTCCCTACCTAACAATTTTGGTAACGGAACAGCAGACTTCAAAGTGATTAGGAATGCAATCAACATGGATAGATTTTTTAGTCCTGGGGTCAGTCACTTGGAATTTGTAACAGATAAAAATCTAATTGTCAGTCCAAACGACCCACATCCATCTGCAGAAGGACACCAACAATGGGCAACACAACTTATTGAATTTATAGATGCTAACAATTTACGCACCATTTAGTAACAAGAACAGTAAAGCATACGAAGTGTTTGACGGTGTGCAGAAGTCTTGGCCTGATCAAATTACAAAGTTAGATAATTCTGTAGAAACAGATCCTTTACCCAACTCGATGTTTTGGGGGTTTGTTGGCAACAATAGAGCAATGGTCAAAAAACTCGAAACACGTAACCACAACTACTGGTTTACTGATACTCCTTACTTTGGAAGATTTGACAACAACAATTTAAAACCAGACAATCATTATTGGCGTATGTGCAAGAATCAAATACATGCAACGTTCCTTAAGGATTGTAAAGCAGATAGATTTGAAAAGTTCGGGATGAAGATAAAGGCACCAAACTTTGCTGGCAAATATATTTTAGTGTGTCCGAGTTCTGCAGGCATCCACGACTATCTGGACAGGCCAAACTGGACGAACGAGACCATAGAACAGATCAAGAGATACACTGACAGACCCATCAAACTTCGACACAAGCCTAGGGGAAGGGGTACATCAGGACCAAGTGAGGCAAAAGTGCCCCTATCCGAGGATCTCAAGGAGGCATGGTGTGTCGTTACCAGTTGCAGTATAGCGGCCGTGGAGGCCATGTGTGAGGGAATTCCTGTCTTCTGTGATGATAAGAGTTTTGCAGTGGACGTTGGAAACGTCGGATTGTCAGACATAGAGAATCCTTACTACGGTGGACCTGAACCTTGGCTGTACAGTCTTGCCTACCAACAGTTCACACCTGAAGAGTTTGCAAACGGCACAGCGATAGAGATATTAATGGACAAAGGATTACTATGAGTATAGAACAACTATCCGATGGTCTATGGGTTCCGTCTACCGATGCACAGATAGAACAATGGCGTGAAAAAGGATATCCTTACATGCAAGACAATTGCCTTAATAAATTCCTCGAGTGGTGCAAGGAACACGAGCAGAAGTTCAATTTGGTAGTTGACGTGGGAACATGGTGTGGTACATGGACGTTATCTATGCAACAGTATGCAAAAAACATCCATTGCTACGAACCTAACAACTTACACTATGGATGCCTTGCAAGGAATGTAGGTTCATATGAAAATATCGAAACGTACAACCAGGCACTGGGCAATGATGATGGGTTTGTGAAGTTGACTGATGAAAGTGCCACTCAAAATACCAGAGTATTGATAGAAAAAGGACAAACAAAAATAAGCAAATTAGATTCTTTAGGATACAACAATATAGATTTAATCAAGATAGACGTGGAAGGTTTCGAAATGGAAGTTCTTAAAGGTGCCGAAAAAACTTTAGAAAATGTGCAATACATAATGATCGAATTGAATGGTAACAGTGAAAGATACGGTAGCAGTAAAAGAGATATCAAAGAGCATTTGAAATCTTTAGGATTTAAAGTGTTAATAAAAACATGGCCGGATATTGTTTATTATAGGGCATGATGTACGAATACCTAAAAAAATTAAAAGCGGAGAATAATTTTACACCGAGCAAGGTCCTAGACATAGGTGCCAACATAGGATTCTGGACCAAAAATGTCAAAGCAATATGGCCCGATGCAGAATACACTTGCATTGAAGCAGGACCAAAATATGAAAAGCACTTGAAAGAAATAGCCAACAACTGTCATATTGCTGTGCTAGGCGATAGCAACAGGGAAATAAAAATGTATCTACGAGAAATTGACAAGGGAAGCAAAAAGAAGATCACTTACACAAAAGGCTCGACGGTGTTCGGTGTTTTCAAAGATTTCGAGCTAAGGCAGATGCAAACATTGGACCAATTGGTCGGCGAGGATGCCCAGTTTGATTTAATAAAACAAGATGTGCAAGGTGCTGAGATAATGATCATGCAGGGTGCACCAGATATATTTACACGTGCCAAGTATGTCATTCAGGAAGTTAACCTATACAAGGATGAACAATTTCCTAATATGCCTACCGTGAATGACATGGATGAGTACATGTTTCAGTTAGGATTTGATAACAGTGAAGTTATCGAACAGAAAGAAAATGTCGAGCAGATAGATAAAGTTTATTTTTAATTTTACGTACTAAAAAGGTTTATTAGTTCCTTCTTCCAGTCATCCGAGTAGTCACAGTTTCTATAGCCGTCGAACCACGGTCCGCCTTCTGTGTAGTGTAGTATTTTTGGCGATCCGTCCGCTGGTTCTCTGTACCAGCCAACTAACCAATTGTAGTGATGAGGTAATGATCCAATATCAGAATCTTCTAGCCAACTAAATCTGTGTAAGTATTTGGGTGTTTGTTGGTTTAGAAATTCAGGAGTGAGGATACTATTTTTTGGATGTTCACAGTTCCAAAGGACCATGCTTGACCAATTTTTCCTTGGATAGACTGTTTGTGCTTGGCCGTCCATTTTGGTTGTTTCTTTTGGTGTGTAGTCGTGCTGTACACATACCACTGCTTTGCTTGGATCCATATACTTGACAAGTGTATGACTTGGAATTTTCCATAAGAAGTCACAGTCACAAAACACTGCCCAGCCTTTGTATTTGTTCAAGTGAGGAACAAAAAATCTAGTGAATGTAAACTGTGTAGTTGCAAGTTTATCTGGCTCACGTGTGTAGATACCTTGCTCTCGCATCTCGTTTTGTTTTAATGGTAAAACTTCTGCTGATGGATCTCTACGTTTGATAGAGTGTTCGCAAACTTGGTATGCTATGTCTTCTCTACTATCGTGGCCTACATATATTTTCACAAAGATATTTAACTATAAATATTTTTGATATGCAGGTTTTAGAACGGTGTAGGACAGTTGAGAAAAGATTTCCCATGGCGCCCAGTGGTGGCCCGGTAAGTCAAAAAGACGGCTGGACGAGACACAAACAGTACAGTACGCCTGATCATGTTAGGAAAAATGCAAAAATGTTTTGGAATTTTGGCGTGTCGAGGGAGATCAGATACGAGGTCAACTGCAGGAAGGACAACCGCACAGCAAAGATTTTGACCTTTGATCCAACTCCCTTATCAACGCAAACAACAGATAGTGCTAATAGAGGTGATTACAATATAATCCACACAAGCAAGGCCTATGACACAGTTCCGGGACAAACTAAGAAGTTTTATGATGTTGCCGGGGACGGAAAATGTTTTCAATTAGACGAGCCAGAGCAATATGAAAGCGTGATTGAAATACAGACAACAAACTTAAAAGAAATATCTAATCAACACGGGCGTGATGTAGATGTCGTTAAATTAGATGTTGAAGGACGTTGGTATGAGATGCTAAACGAAATACTAGATTTGTCATTGCCGGCAAAAGTGATTCTCTGTGAATGCGAAATGAACATAGGCGTTATAGATAAAAATTTTGATAGACTAGATGAGACCGTGGAAAAATATCAAAGCCGAGGATATAAAGTTTGGACAAATAGGGTTGGCAATAAAGAAAACATCGAACTTATTTTTACCAAAAATATATAGATTACTATTTTCTTCCTGAAAGTATCTTGTGTATATCTTGCCAATTATTCACCCTGATTATCCCGTCATGATTAAGGTCTTTGTTATATGGGTGATCTATTAATATAGGCTTTAAACCGTATTTGAGCCCGGCTACAGCGTTGGCAGGCTTGTCCTCGACCCAATATAGTCCGGTGTTGTGAAACTCGGCTAACGCACTGTCCTTGTCTGCTCCGGTGCCTAGTATATGGTAATTTGTGAATACATGCTCTCCAAATAGTTCACCCAATCTCCGTTTACGTAATTCCTGTGCTGGTTTGTCAGATGTCTGAGATGTTATTGGTATGAATGTCCACCCCTCTGCCGCTAGTAGTTTTACCCATGTCTGTGATCCAAGCATTGGACGTTGTGTGCCCATCCATGCACTTCTGTTGAACTCTCTTATTTGTATTCTTATTTCGTTTTTTGTTAACCCAAATCTTTCTTCCATCCAGTATGTGTCTTGCTTGTCTGGCAGTAATCTGTGAGGATGATATCTGGAACCTCTGTCGTCAAACAGTGTCTTTTGTAACATCCATTTTGTGAAATGGTGTTCCCATTCCAACAGCACACCGTCTACATCTGTGAGTATTATTCTGTTATTTGATATCGGCATCTTCCATTCCTGCTACTCTCAATTTAACAATGTTTGTTATCTGCCATTGTTTCTGATCTAAACCTTTGGTGATGCCTAACCATTGATTCCTTATCAATGCAAAGTCATTTATAATTTTATCCATGTCAACGACATCGTCTTCACCGTCCACATACTTCTCTGCGTCTCTGCTTGATAGTGCTCTGTTGTAATTTTCTAGGTATTTTCTAAAGGTCTTTGATCTTAACCTTCGTAATTCTATGTTTAGGTATTCTAGTATTGCTTCTAGTTGTTGTAGTTGACTGAATCTTTCTTCAACTATTCCAGGTAATGATGCACTGGCTCTTTCTAGGTTACCGTATATCTTGCACTGCTTTTTGGCTTCTAGTAATTCCTTATCAAAGTATGCTACACAGTCTGGTATCTTGTCTAGGTTTCTGCTAACTTCGTTGTACCAGTTTATCATTCATCAGCATCGCCGTAGCCCATGTCTTCAGATTCTTCTTCCTCAAACACAGTATTAACGGCTTCCTCTAGTTTTGGATCAAGCTCTGCAGATCCTCTGAGTACATCATGCTCCACCCCTATGTCTTCTAGGCTTTTAATAAAGTCAATAGCAAAGTCTAGTTTCTGTCTTTCAGGAACATAATGTATAATGGAGTTCCACAATCGTTCAATATCGGCGTGATCAAAGTCTATCATTATTTTTCTGTTTTAGTTTTTGTTTTAGGTGTTACATCAACTTCGATAGGAGCATCAGTGTCTTCTTTGTCAGCGAAGTCTGTTTCTTCTTCAAAGTCTGCCATTAGCATATCTAATTTATCACCTATCCATTGTTTTCTGAAGTCAATATGTTCTTTACCTGCTTTATCAATGTATTTCAGTCTGTTTCCTTGTTGCACTAGTACGCCTTTCTTCTCAAATAGGTCAACTAGTCCACTGTATGGGTTCATTCCTGTTTCATATGGAATCTTAACTTGTACTGATTCAAATGGTTTAGAGTATCTTGTTTTCATAACTTTACAAGCGGCTCTTATACCTCTTACGTCTGAGACTTTGTTACCGTCTAGATCCTCTTTTAATTTAAGTTTCTTCATTGCAATAACAATCGAACTTGCATAGATAAATCCTTGTCCACCCGATATCTTGTCATCAGGATCAAACATGTCCTGCGATGCGTATGTATGGTTGGTTGCTATAAGTCCTACGTTCCACGAACCAAACATGTTAACACAGTTTCTTACAAGAGCTGTTAATGCCTTGGGTTTTCTACCCAGGTCACCTTTCATATCTCCTGCTTCAAATTGATTAACGTCAGTTGGTGTAAGCATCATGCCTAAACTGTCTATAACAAATAGCACTTTAGGTGCACCTTCTTTGTCATCTGCATGTTGCTCTTTGTAACCCTTCATGAACTCTGAAATAGTTTTTGCTACGTCATCAATCATTGATACACTTAATTTTAAAAGTTTATCTTCTGATGTGTCTACTTTCAATGCCTGTAACCATTTTTCGTCTAGTGCGTTCTCTGTGTCAATTAAGATTACAAAGATGCCTTGGTCTTGTGCATTCTTGATTATGTTACCTGACGCTATGTAACTCTTGCCTGCTCCTGATTCTCCTGCAAGTACAGTCACCTTACCTAGTGGAATTCCTTTGTTGAAATCTCCAGTCATCAAATAATTTAATGCGTAATTTCCTGTGCTGATCCAATCTGTGGGATCGCTAAATCCTATGCCTAACCCTTGTATAGATTTTGTAATACTTTTTCTAAACTTTGTTGCGTCAAATACTTTTGTCATAATTTATATCCTTGTAATCAATATTAGCATACCTAGGCCCTAACGTCAATATCAGGGCCTTGGTAAAATGTCAGATTATTTTGCTTGTC
>Ga0206123_10000769_pt1 | contig 31245 bp, 34 predicted proteins | sample Helgoland_Spring_2_FD_160086 | JGI IMG/M metagenome (GOLD analysis project Ga0206123, IMG submission 160086) | Pelagic subsurface seawater microbial communities from Kabeltonne, Helgoland, North Sea - Helgoland_Spring_Bloom_20160316_1 | ecosystem: Environmental > Aquatic > Marine > Epipelagic ...
ATTTCGACACGCTGGTGTCCGGCATGGAACGAGGACTGGTGGTGACCGAATTGATGGGCCAGGGCGTGAATCTGGTCAATGGTGACTATTCCCGCGGCGCGGCCGGTTACTGGGTGGAAAACGGCGCACTTGCCTATCCGGTGGAAAACGCCACCATTGCCGGCAATCTCGTCGATATGTATCAGGCTGTCGAAGCACTCGGCAACGATGTCGAGATGCAGTCGGCGCTGCGCACGCCCTCGGTGCTTATCGGGGCGATGATGATTGCCGGCGAATGACACAGATCGTTCTCGAGAGACCTGTCCGCAAATAAACGCGAATAGAAACGCAAATGGCAGTCGCGAGGCACGCGCACGCGTGCGGCCGCGTATTCGTTTTATTTGCGCTTTTTCGTGTTCATTTGCGGACCGACATTGTTTGTATACGTTGCAGTCAACGGCGCGTGTGTGGGCATCTTTGCGGGTGAGCTGTCTGTATTCACCGTGAACTGCTTGCTCCGGGCTACCGCAACAAGAACAACGTCCCCATGCCGAGAAATGCCCCGAAACCGATGACATCGGTGATCGTGGTCAGTACCACCGACCCCGCCAGCGCCGGGTCGATACCCATTTTCTTCATCGCCAGCGGGATGCCGACACCGGCGATCGCGGCGCCGAGCTGATTGATGACCAGCGCGGCGGCGATAATCACGCCCAGTATCGGATTGCCGAACCAGACCTGGGCGACCACGCCGACCACGCCGCCCCAGAGCACGCCGTTGATGAGTGCGACCGCCAGCTCCTTGAGCAGCAGGGTGCGCGCATTGGCGAAACCGATCTGGCCGAGGGCGATGCCCCGGATCATGAGGGTGAGCGTCTGGGAGCCGCCGATGCCGCCCATGCTGGCGACGATCGGCATGAGCACCGCGAGCGCGACCACCTGTGACAGCGTGGCCTCGAACAGACCCACAACCTGGGCGGCCAGAAACGCCGTGAACAGGTTGGCGCCGAGCCAGATCGCACGCCGGCGGGCGCTGCGGGCGATGGGTGCGAATACGTCTTCCTCCTCGTCGAGGCCGGCCATGCTCATGATGCTGTGCTCGGCCTCGTCGCGGATGACATCGACCACGTCGTCGATGGTGATGCGGCCCACCAGTTTGCCGTCGGCTTCCACCACAGGCGCGGAGATCAGGTCGAGATCCTGGAATCGCTTGGCGACCTGGGCGGCCGGCAGGTCCACCGGTACGCCGTCGACATCGGTATTCATCACCTCGGAAACATCGCGTTCCGGATCGAGCGTGACCAGCTTGGCCAGACTGAGCATGCCCAGATAGCGGCCATAGCGCGACACCACGAACAGCGTCTCGGTGTCCTCCGGCAGCGTGGCCCGCTGACGCAGATAGCGTCCGACCACGTCCAGAGACACGTCCGGGCGCACCGTGATGGTGTCGTTGTTCATGAGCCCGCCGGCGGAATCCGACGGGTAGGACATGACCGCTTCCAGCCGGTCGCGGTTCTGCACGTCCATCGAGCGCAGCACTTCGCGCGTGACCTGTTCCGGCAGGTCTTCGATGAGGTCGGCGAGGTCGTCGATCTGCAGACCTTCGGTGGCGGCCAGCAGGACGTTGTGATCGAGAGCCTCGATCAGCTCGGCCCGGACCTCGTCGTTGACGTGTAGCAGGGCTTCGCCGTGATCCTCATCGGGAACAAGGCTCCAGACCACTTCGCGCTTGGCGCGCGGAATCGATTCCAGCAGCAGCGCGGTCTCGGCCGGATGCAACGCGTGCAGCATCGGCTTCAAGCGACGCATGCGACCGGATTCCAGCGCCTCGTTGAGATAGGCGAGACGGGATTCCATTTGGTCTTCGGTGCTGGTGGGCTCGCTCATCGACAGATTTCCGGGCAATACGGACAGGCGCTGACTGGTGCTCAAAATAGCAGAAAAAACCGGCTTTTCCGTGACGCCGTTCAGGTATCGCGTGGTTTCGCGTCCCTCGCGATGGACAAAGGCGCTATGAATCGACGCTGGCGCGGATCAGCAAGTCACAAAGTGAACCCGGTGGGTGACGACTGACCGCCGTGCGCGTGTTATGCCGTACATGGCACACGCTGCGTCGCACAACCCGGTTGTACCGGCGGGATCATCGTCGATCTTCAGGATGCGGCAATGTGTTGGCCAGCATCCAACCGGATGTCGTTCACACGATGGCTGGTGCCGCTAATGACGCCTCGAGCACAGGGTTCAGCCCATGAGCTCCTGACTGAGATTTTCCAGCGCGTCGCGATAGGCGTGCGCGTCGGTCATGGCCAGAATCGTGCGGGTGCGTTCCTGCAGCCCCGCGACGTCGGCCTGCAGGATGGCGCGCTTGACTTCGAGCACGCTGGCCGGATGCATGGAAAACTCAGTCAGTCCGAGGCCGAGCAACAGCGCGGTATAGCGCCGGTCCGAGGCCATTTCGCCGCACATGGAGACGCCGATCCCGGCATTGCGTCCGGCTTCGATGGTCATGCGGATGAGCGAGAGCACGGCCGGGTGCAGCGGATCGTAGAGGTAGTTGATTTCGTCGTCGATGCGGTCCATCGCCAGCGTGTACTGGATCAGATCGTTGGTGCCCAGCGAAAAGAAGTCGCAGTATTGCGCGAGCAGCGGCGCCGCGAGCGCGGCGGCCGGGACTTCGATCATGGCGCCCACGGCCAGGTCGGGGTCGAAGTGGTGGCCTTCGCCGCGCAGTTCGTCCATGAGTTCGCTGATCAGCTGTCGGGTCTGGCGCAATTCCTGGATGCTGGAAATCATCGGCAGCATGATCCGCAGGTCGCCCTCGGCGGACGCCCGCAGCAGTGCCCGCAACTGGGTTCGGAACAGATCCGTCTCCTTCAGGCACAGCCGGATGGCGCGCAGCCCCAGCGCCGGATTGCTGGAGGTCTTGGACTCGCGGCCCACGGTCTTGTCTGCGCCCAGGTCCAGGGTACGGATGGTCACCGGGCCGTCCACCGAACGCAGCACGCGCCGGTAGGCGGCGAGTTGTTCTTCCTCGCCCGGCGTTTCGTCGCGGTTCATGTACAGGAATTCGGTGCGGTACAGGCCGATGCCTTCGGCGCCGACTTCGGCGGCATCCTTGCTGTCGTCGGGCAGCTCGACATTGGCCAGCATCTGCACCCGGACCCCGTCGGTGGAAACCGCGGTCTCGTCGCGCAGCATGCTGAGCATGCGCTGGTAGCGAGCGTCGCGCTTCTGGCGGTGGTGGTAGAACTCGAGCGCGGCCTCGTCCGGGCCGGCGAGCAGATGTCCGGCTTCGCCGTCGACGATCACGGTTTCGTCGTCCACGAGCATGCGGCGCGCGCCGTGCATGCCCACGATGGCCGGAATGCGGAGGCTGCGAGCCAGGATCGCGCTGTGCGACAGCGGACCGCCGTGCTCGGTCACGAATGCCGCCACACCCTGCTGATGCAGCAGGATGATATCCGCCGGCGTGAATTCGTCGGCGACGATCACCGGCGGTGGCGCGTCGTCGGGGGTGGCGGCCTCGATGTGGCGTTCCTGCTTGAGCAGAATGCGCTGGATGCGCGCGGTAACGTGCACGACATCGTCGCGACGGGTGCGCAGATAGCTGTCGTCCATCTGGTCGAACACCGCGGTCAGGTGTTCCTGCTGGCGCTGGAGCGCCCACTCGGCGTTGCAGCGATGTTCGCGGATCAGCGCGGCGACCGTATCGGTCAGGGCGCTGTCCTGCATCATCAGCAGATGGGTCTCGATGAAGGCCCCGATCTCGGAAGGCGCATTCGCCGGGATCTGTGCACGAATCTCGGTCAGTTGCGCGCGTGCGTCGGCCAGCGCCGATTCGAAGCGCGCGACTTCGTCGTCGAGCTGATCGGCCCGGATCGTGTACTCGGGGATGTCCAGGTCGGTGCCGTGCGCGCGATGCACCGCCCCGATCGCGACGCCGCGCGATACGCCGATAGCTCCCAGCCAGAGACTCACTGGCGAGCCTCCGGTGTTGCCTTGCGGTCGGTCCGGCGCTGCATCACTGGCCTTCGCCGAAGCGGTCGCGGACCAGTTCCTCGAGCGCGTCCAGGGCGGCTTCGGCATCGTCGCCTTCGGCGGTCACGTCGATACGGCTGCCGCGCGCCGCTGCCAGCATCATGACGCCCATGATCGATTTGCCCGAGACTTCGCGGCTGTCGCGCGAGACCCGGATATCGGCGTCGTACTGCGATGCAACGGTCACGAATTTGCTGGCGGCACGGGCGTGCAGCCCGAGCTTGTTGACGATGGCGAATTCACGCGTGGGCATAGAAACAGCGATTTCCTGATGGATTAGGAGCCGGGGCGCGGACAGGCCATGACGCCGGCGCGGCCGGCCTCGATCGCGGACGCGGCCAGGTCGTCGAGCGCAAGTTGCGGGTAATTGTAGACCCGAACCAGCATCGACAGGTTGATGCCGGCGACAACCCGTACTTTGCCGCTTTCGGCGGCGCGGGTGGCGATGTTGCTCGGCGTCGAGCCGAAGGCATCGGTGATGACGAGCACACCGTCACCGTCGTCCAGCGCCGCAAGCGCTTCGGTTGCCATCCGGCTGCGTTCGTCGGGATCGTCCTGACGATGGATTTCCAGCACCTCGGTCGGGCGCGAGAGTGTTCCCAGCATGCCGGTGACCGTATCCACGAAATGGGCTCCCAGGCGCCCGTGGGTGATCAGCAGAACGCCGATCATGTCGTGTGCCCCCGAGCCATGACTGGCGCCCGGACAAGCGGTTGTCGGTCAGTGCAGTTCATTGTGTCGTACCAGCGTCGGGGTATAGGTTTCACGCAGGCGCCGGGCGAGCGCCTCGACCAGATAGACTGACCGATGCCGTCCGCCGGTGCATCCGATGGCAATCGTGACATAGGCCCGGTCTTCGCGCGCGAACGCTGGTAGCCAGCGGCTCATGAAACCGTGAATATCATCGAGCATTTCATCGGTGGCGGGCTGTGCGGCCAGGTGTTCGCTCACGGCCGCGTCCAGTCCGGTCAGATCGCGCAACTCGGCGATCCAGTGCGGATTCGGCAGGCAGCGCACATCGAAAACGAAATCCACCGCCTGCGGCACCCCGTGCTTGAAACCGAACGATTGCAGCAGTATGGACAGATCGCCGGTCTGGCGGGCCTCCACCCGGTTGCGCACGATATCGCGTAGCTGGTGGATGTTGGTGTGGCTGGTGTCGATCGAGACTTCCGCGCAATCGGCGATGGGTTCCAGCAGCCGCCGGTCGGCGGCCACGGCGTCGATCAGCGAGGTGTCGGCGTCGGTCAGCGGATGCTTGCGGCGCGTCTCGGAATAGCGCCGCAGGATGGTGTCGCTGTCGGCATGCAGAAAAATGACTTCGATATCGATGCCGCCGGCGCGCAGTTCCTCGATCCGGTCGGGGAAGCCGGCTATATCGGCGTTGCGTGCCCGGGCGTCGATACCGACCGCGAGGCGCTCGTAATCCAGGCCCTGTTGCTGCAAGGTCGCTGCCGATACTTCGCGCAGCAACCCCATTGGCAGGTTGTCGATGCAGTAATAGCCGAGGTCCTCGAGCATGCGCAGGGCAACCGACTTGCCGGCACCGGCCAGTCCGCTGACGACGATAAGTCTCATGGCTCGATCTCCCGGCTGTTGCGTTCGGCGATGGCCTGGGCCTGGCGAGCGGTGAATTCCTCGTCGCTGTTCTGGCCCTGCATGCGCAGCAGATGATCGCGGCAGGCCGCCTCGACGAGCACCGACAGGTTGTGCCCAACGGCGACCGGCAGGGTGATCTCCGGCAGCGTGACATCGAGCATGCTACGCGTGGTGCGGGTGCCGGTCAGCCGGTCAGGGGTGTCGAGCGTGCCGGACTTGGGGCGCACGAGTCGGATGATCAGCCCCAGTTGCTTGCGCCGTTTGATCGCGGCTTCGCCGAACATGGCGCGGATATTGAGTATGCCCAGGCCGCGGACTTCCAGGAAATCCTGCAATACCGGCGGGCAGCCGCCGTTGAGATCGTCGGGGCCGAGCAGGGCGAATTCCGGCGCGTCATCCGCGACCAGTCGGTGGCCGCGGTTGATCAGTTCCAGCGCCAGCTCGCTCTTGCCGACGCCGGGGTCGCCGATCAGCAGTAGGCCGATCGAAAGCACTTCCAGAAAGACACCGTGCACGGTGATCTGGCGTGCCAGCGCTTCGCCCAGGAAATGTCGTAGCCGGTAGGCGGCCTTGTGGCCGCTGACCGATGTTTCGAATACCGCGATGCCGGCGTTTTCGATGGCCTCGCGGATCGGGATGTCGAGTGTCTGGCCGTCGGCGACCACCACCAGGCGCGTGGCGCCCGCGGTCAGGCGCTCCAGCACATGCGCCCGTTGGGCGTCGTCGATATCGCCCAGATACGCGGTTTCCGGCTCGCCGATTACCTGAACCTGGGGCGGGTGGATGAAGTTGAGGTAGCCCACCATGGGCACCCGGCGTCCACCGATATGCGTCGTGCCCAGCGTGGACGCGCCGACGTGCGACGCTGACGTCCAGCGCAGGCCGAGTGACGACTGGAGCCGAGTGAAGACGGTGTCGATCGCCACCCGGCGTTGTTCGAGCGATCCGTCCTCCGTCTGGCCGCCGATCAGGGACACCCGGAGTCAGGACCGGGCAGGGTCGTGGGCGAGTAGCGCCCGGTACAGGCTGTCGTTGTCGGTGGCATCGCGCAGTTCGGCCAGGGCTTGGCTTTCACTGAACATTTCCGCAAGCTCACGGAGCAGGTCCAGATGCGCCTGGGTGGAGTTTTCGGGCACCAGCAAACCGAATACCAGATCCACGGGCTGGTCGTCGTTGGCTTCGAACGCCACCGGCTGCGGCAGCCGCATGAAGGCACCGATGCAATCATCGGTGCCTTTCATGCGGGCATGGGGAATGGCCACGCCATCGCCGATGCCGGTACTCCCCAGCTTCTCGCGCGCGAGCAAACCGTTGAAGATTTCGCTTGCGGTCAGGTAGGGCGTGCCCTGGGTCAGGGTTTCGGCGAGTTGTTGCAGCGCACGTTTCTTGCTCTGGACGTCGTCCGCGAGTCGTACCCGTTCCGGTGCAACGATATCGGCGATATTCATGGCGTTCCTTGTCTACAGCAGGGGTCTTGCGGCCGCCGGTCAGCCGGCTTCCAGATTGATATGCCGCGCCTGCCGATTGTGGTGGTCCTTGGCTTTTTCCTTGTGCCGCAGCGTCTGCCGATCGAGCTTGTCGATCATGCAGTCGATGGCGGCATACATGTCTTCCTTGGTCGATTCGGCGTGCAGGGTAGCACCACGCAGCTGCATGGTCGCCTCGGCCTTGTGGCGTAGTTTTTCCACTTCGAGTACGACTTCGGCATCGATGACGTGGTCGAAATGCCGCTCGATGCGATCCATCTTGGATGCAACGTAGTTACGCAGCGCTTCGGTCATGTCGATGTGATGCCCGGAGATATTGAGATTCATCGCGTACTCCTCTTTGGCTTGGCCGTTGATGGCCTGTATGAGGGCGCTAACTCGCTTGCCGCCGCCGCTCGTGCGACGGTGCAATCGAGAGCGCCTCCCGGTATTTGGCCACGGTGCGGCGCGCCACGCGGATGCCGTTGTCCAGCAGCAGCTCGGTGAGCTTGCTGTCCGACAACGGCTTGCCGGCGTGTTCTGCGCCCACCATGCGCTTGATCATGGCCTGGATCGCGGTCGCCGAGGCGCTTCCGCCGTCGGTCGTCGAGACGTGGCTGGAAAAGAAATACTTGAGTTCGAATATGCCGCGCGGCGTCTGCATGTACTTGTTGGCGGTGGCGCGGGATACGGTCGATTCGTGCACATCAAGTTGCTCGGCTACGTCGCGTAGCACCAGTGGTTTCATGGCCTCTGCCCCATATTCCAGAAAACCACGCTGGGCTTCAACTATGCATTGCGCAACTTCGAGCAGCGTATCGTTACGGCTCTTGAGACTGTTGAGAAAAAAGCGTGCTTCCTGCAGATGCGACTTGAGCGTGGCCTGGTCCGCGCTGTTGTCGGCGCGCTTGACCAGGGCCAGATACTCGCTGTTGATGCGCAGCCGGGGCGCGATCTCGGCATTCAGCGCAACCTGCCAGCGGGTCGCCTGCCGGGTCACGAAGACCTCCGGTACGACGTAGTTCGACTCGGTGTCGATAAAGGCATCGCCCGGGTGCGGCTGCAGTGTCTGGATGAGCGCGATGGCGTCGTCGAGTGCCGGCGTATCGACGCCAAGCTGTTGCGCCAGCGCCGCGCGGTCGTGTCTGACCAGGCAGTCCAGTGGTTTGTTTGCGAGCAGTTCCAGTGCCAGCGTATGTCCCGGCGGGGTATCGGGATGTTGCAGCAATTGAATGGTCAGGCATTCGGCCAGGCTGCGTGCGCCCACGCCGGGCGGATCGTACTGCTGGATAATCTGAACAACGGCGTCGACATCCGCTGCGTCGATATCGAAATCCGCCGCCAGCCGTGATTCCAGTTCCGGCCAGTCGTCGATCAGGCCGTGGTTGTTGATGGCGTCGATCAGGTGGGCGGCGATCTCGCGCTGTACGCCGCTGAACGGGTGCATGTCCGCCTGCCAGCGCAAATGGGCATGCAGGTCGGGCGTGTGGGTGAGGTTGGCCTGGCGATAATCCCAGGTCTCGGCGGCGTCGCTGGCCGGGGTTGTTGCCGGAGCGGCGCTGCCGCCGTAGATATCGTTCCAGTCGGCGTCGACCGGCAGGTTCTCGGGGATTTCCTCGCCCCGGCTGCCGGATTCATGTTCGGCTGCCGGCTGCTCGGATGACTCGACTTCGCTGTGGCCCTCGTCTGCCTCGAGCATGACATTGGATTCCAGCGCGTCCTGGATCTCGGTCTTGAGATCCATGGTGGACAGTTGCAGCATGCGGATTGCCTGCTGCAACGCTGGCGTCATCGTCAGCGACTGGCTCAGATTGAGGCTCAGCGATTGCTTCATAGCTGGAAGTCGTCGCCGAGGTAGACCTCCCTGACCTTGCGGTCGGCCAGGATCGTCTCGCCGGTGCCATCGGCGATCACTGCGCCGTCGCTCAGGATATAAGCGCGCTCGCAGATACCCAGCGTTTCGCGCACGTTGTGATCGGTGATCAGGACGCCGATGCCCCGATCCTGCAGGTGCCGGATGATGCCGCGGATATCGCCGATCGAGATGGGGTCGATACCGGCGAATGGCTCGTCGAGCAGCATGAAACGCGGCTCGGCCGCCAGTGCCCGGGCGATTTCCACCCGTCGGCGCTCACCACCGGACAGATTCAGGCCCTTGGAGTCGGCGATGTGTTCGATCGACAACTCGTCGAGCAGGGCGGCGAGTTCGCGTTCGATATCCGGTTTTTTCAGCTCCGGGCGTACCTGCAGGATCGCGCGGATATTGTCGGCCACCGACAGCTTGCGAAAGACCGAGGCCTCCTGTGGCAGATAGCCGATGCCGAGCTTGGCCCGGGCGTGCATGGGCAATCCCGTCAGTGCACGGTCGCCCAGGGAGATGCGCCCGGCGTCGGGCGAAACCAGACCCACGACCATGTAGAACGATGTCGTCTTGCCGGCGCCGTTGGGGCCGAGCAGGCCGACGACTTCGCCCTGGCCAAGATCAAGATTGACATCGCGGACCACATCGCGGCCGCGATAGCGTTTGTGCAGCCCTTCGGCGACCAGTCGCTCGCCGCTGACGCGGACGTTGGCGTTTGTCTCGCTCATGGTCCGCCGTTGCTGTTGTCGGGTTGAATGGTGATGCGTACGCGGTCCGAGTCGCCAGAGCCGCTCTCGGCCCGTGTGCGTTCGGTATCCAGGTTGTAATGGATCACCTGTCCGGTCACGCGGTCGCCACCGGCGCGCTCGACCACGGCACCTCCGCGCAGGGTGAGTATCGAATCGCTGTTGCTGTATTCGATCCGGCGGGCATGGCCGGTGACCACCTGGTCGCCCTCGCGGTCCGGTTGCTTGTCCAGATGGGCCGGAGAGCCGCTGAGTTCGGCCTGCACGTTCTGGCGATTGTTGATGCGCTTGATCGTGAGCTTGCCGCCGGTCAGGGTCAGGCCGCCGCGGGTGAGCACGACGTTGCCGTTGTAGTTGCTCACGCCGCTTCGTTGTGACCAGTCGGCGTTGTCGGCCTCCACCTGGATGGGCAGTGCCTGTGGCTGGGCCGCGACAGGTAGCCAGAGCAGCACCAGCGCGAGCATCGCCGCACCGCGCAGCAAGCGCTTATGGCGTATAGGTAACTTGTACATTGTTGTGCAGTCTCAGCTTGTCTGTTTCCAGGTCGATCGTCATGCCGTCGCCCTCGACGGTCTGTCCGGGCTGGGTAGCCTTGACGTGGGCCTCGGTGTCGATGTGGTTGCTGTCGGGGCGGACCCAGGCGTTGTCGGTCACGACGTGGACCACGGTGCCGTCGGGTTTGGGATGTCGGCCGGTGACGCCGTCGTGGAGGTAGATGTCGCGTTCGCCCGGCGGCACGCGGCCATGTTTGGCGGTGACGTCCCAGTAGGTCTTGCTACCGGCGAGATAGTGTACGTCAATGTCCGTGAGCTTCGCGGCGTCGTTCGGGAAGTGCAGGGTTTCGGCCACGGTCATGCGATAGGCGAGCTGGCCGTTGGTGCCCATCTGCCGGACCACGGCATCGGTCATGTAGTAGTCGCTGTTGCCGGGCGTGGACAACCGCGGCTGATCCTCGCCACCGAGCGACGGCACCTCGAGCGCGCGCAGTCCCAGGAGGATCGCGGCAGTTGCGAGCAAAATGGCGACAATTCGGAGCATAACCGGTGGCTTTCAGCCGGCGCTAATGCGCATTGTGGGCGTCGATGATCAATTCGCAGGCCTCCCGTACTGCGCCCTCGCCACCGTTATGGCGGCTGGCCCAGTGTGCCGTGTCCATGACGTCTTGGACCGCGTTGGCCACGGTAAGTGCCAGACCAGCCTGACGCATCAGGGCCATATCGGGCAGATCGTCGCCCATTACCGCGGCCTGATCGGGGGCGAGTTCGAGCTCGGCGAGCAGGGCCTCGAAGTCGAGCTGCTTGTCGTGGCTGTCGAGGTAGATGTAGTCCACGCCGAGCGCATGCAGGCGTGCCGCCGCGGCCGGCGATGGCCGTCCGCTGATGGCGGCTACCGTCACGCCGGCGGCCTGCAGGCGTTGCAGGCCCAGGCCGTCGTGTACGTGCATGGTCTTGATCTCTTCGCCGTGGCCGTACAGATACAGCTTGCCGTCGGTCATCACGCCGTCGACATCGAAGACCGCGACCCGAATGCGTGCGGCGCGGCGTTTGATCTGTTCGGCTGATTCGTTCATATCACGCCTGCCCTGAGTAGATCCTGCATGTTCAACGCTCCCACCGGGCGGTTGTCGTCATCGACCACCATCAGCGCACCGCCGCCGATCCGGTGTGTTTCCAGCAGCCGCACGGCCTCGGCGGCGAGCGTGTCGGCGGTGACGGTCGTGGGGCCGGCGGTCATGTAGTCGGCGATCGCGGCGCGTTTGATATCGATGTCGCCATCCAGTGTGCGACGCAGGTCGCCATCGGTAAACAGGCCGGCGAGCCGGCCGTCGCCATCGACCACACCGGTCATGCCCAGCCCCTTGGCCGTCATTTCCAGTAGCGCGTCGCGCAGACCGGTGTCGATCGCTACCGATGGCAGCTGGTCGCCGGTATGCATGAGATCGCCGACCGTGAGCAGCAACCGCCGGCCGAGTGACCCGCCTGGATGCGAGCGGGCGAAATCCTCGGTCGTGAAATGCCGCGCTTCCAGCAGCGCGATCGCCAGCGCATCGCCCAGTACTAGCGCGGCGGTGGTGGAGGCCGTGGGGGCGAGTTCCAGCGGGCAGGCCTCTACCGCGACCGAGCCGTCCAGGTGGACATCGGCGCGGGTAGCCAGAGTGGAGGCCGGGTTTCCGGTCAGCGCGATCAGAGGCACGTCCAGGCGCTTGAGCAGCGGCAGGATGGTGAGAATCTCGCCGGTTTCGCCGGAATAGGACAGCGCGAGCACTACATCCTGCGCGGTGATCATGCCCAGGTCGCCGTGGCTGGCTTCGCCGGGGTGCACGAAAAACGCGGGTGTGCCGGTCGACGCCAGAGTGGCCGCGATCTTGCCCGCGATATGGCCCGATTTGCCCATGCCGGTGACGACCACCCGGCCACGGCAATCCAGCATATGCCGAGCAGCGGCGGCGAAGCGATCATCGATGCGTGTTTTGAGGTCGGCGACGGCATCGGCTTCGATGCGGATCACGCGTTGTGCCGCTTCAATCAATTGCGAATGCTCCATGCGCCAAGTCTAGCCCGGATGATGGGTGAACACGAATGCTGCGGATGCACGAGCCAGTTGTCCCGCCGCGGTGATGTCGGGGCAAGTCCGGGCACTGATTACGGGGTGGGCGCAGTCGCTCTCACGACTGCCGGATCGAACGGGTTTGATATGGCGCTGGGTGCGCCGGAATACGCCGATACAACGCGGATCGAGAGCCGGTTGTTGTCTGATGCAGGTGGTTTTCGAAGGTCGTATAATGAGCAGTTTACTGTCTTGCATGCGTATCCATGTCTGAATCCGCCATCACGATTGAAAACATCGACAAGCGCTATGCCGCCACGCATGCGCTCAAGGGTGTGTCCTTCGATATCCGGCGTGGTGAATACTTTGGCCTGCTCGGCCCCAACGGGGCGGGCAAGTCGACGTTGATCAGCATTATCGCCGGGCTGACGCATGCCACGTCGGGGTCGGTGGCGGTGCTCGGCCATGACGTGCAGCGCGACTTCCGGGCCGCGCGGCGCAACCTGGGCGTGGTGCCGCAGGAGCTGGTCTACGATCCGTTCTTTCCGGTACGCGATCTGCTGCGTTTGCAGGCCGGATATTACGGCTGCGGGCGTGATTACTGGCCCTGGATCGACGAACTGCTCGAGCGTCTGGAGCTGACGGACAAGCAGCACCAATCCATGCGTGCGCTCTCCGGCGGGATGAAGCGACGCGTGCTGATCGCCCAGGCGCTGGTGCACAAGCCCAACGTGGTGATTCTCGATGAGCCCACGGCCGGTGTGGACGTGGAGCTGCGGCGCACGCTCTGGCAGTTCACGCGCGAGCTGAACGAGGCGGGCCACACTATTGTGCTGACCACGCATTATCTGGAAGAGGCCGAAGCGCTGTGTGATCGGATCGCGATCCTCAATCATGGCGAATTGAGTGTCCTGGAGGACAAGCACGCGCTGCTGGGCCGGCATCCGTTCCGGTTTCTGTCGCTGCAGTTGTCCGGCGATGGCGGGGCGTTGCCGGCCGATGTCGAGGCGTTGGTCGAGGGGCGGCACGGGGATACGTTGGAGCTCAAGCTGGAACAGGGCCGGGATTTCATCGCCGATGTGATGGAGTCGATTCGCGATGCCGGCTACCGCATACAGGATGTGCGCACGCGCGAACCGTCGCTGGAGGATATCTTCGTGGAGCTGACCATGGACAAGCCGGGGGCGGCGGCATGAACTGGCGCGGCTGCTACACCCTGTTCGTCAAGGAAGTCCGGCGTTTCTACAACGTCATCGGCCAGACGGTCGGCGCGCCGGTGATTACGGCTTTGCTGTATCTGCTGGTGTTCCGGCAGGTGCTCGAGGACCGCGTCAATGTCTACGAGGGGGTGCCGTACACGGCCTTTCTGATCCCCGGCCTGATCATGATGAACATCATTCAGAATTCGTTCGCCAATACGTCGTCGAGCATCACCCAGTCGAAGGTCATGGGGAATCTGGTGTTTCTGCTGATGACGCCGATTTCGGCCTTCGAGTTCTATCTGGCCTATATCGGTGCGGCGCTGCTGCGCGCGACGCTGGTTGCGAGTGTGCTGTACATCCTGGCGCAGCTGTTCGTGACCGTGCCGATGACGCATCCGCTGCTGATCCTGCTGATGCTGATTTTCGCGGGCGGCACGTTGGCGGTGCTGGGCATGATCGCCGGCATCATGGCGGACAAGTTCGAGCACCTCGCGGCGTTCCAGAATTTCTTCATCATGCCGCTGTCGTTTCTGTCGGGGGTGTTTTATTCCATCCATTCCCTGCCGGATTTCTGGCAGAGCGCATCGCACTTCAACCCGTTCTTCTACATGATCGACGGCTTCCGCCAGGGCTTTTTCGGCGTCGGCGATGTCGATCCGGTGCGCAGCGTGCTGGTTGTGGCGGGCTTTTTCGTGGTGATGTCGACGGTCGCCATCGGCATGCTCAGGGCGGGCTACAAGATTCGCGGCTGAGCCGGTCGGGCGGCCGTTGCAGGGCCGCTCGTGCTAGCATTTCGCGCCAGTTTCCAATCTGATCGAGACCATGTACAGCGCCGAACACATACGCGAACTCATCGAGGCAGGCTTGCCGGACGCGACGGTCGAAGTCATGGGTGATGACGGCGTGCATTTCGCTGCGCGCGTTATCAGCCCCAGTTTTGCCGGCAAGGGCATCGTCGAACAGCACCGTATGGTCTACGCGACCCTCGGTGAGCGCATGGGCGGCGAGATTCATGCTCTGTCGCTCAAGACTCAAGCGCCCGATCCGGCCGGCCGGGCTTCGTAATGGATCTGCTGCGCATCCAGGGCAGTCCGCCGCTCGATGGCGACGTGCGCGCCTCGGGCGCGAAGAACGCCACGCTGCCGATCATGACCGCGGCGTTGTTGATCGATGAGCCGTTGTTCATCGAGAACGTCCCGCATCTGGAGGACGTGACCACGACCAATGTGCTGCTCGCGCACATGGGTGTGTCGGTCACGATCGGTGACTACATGGTGGTGGAGGCCGATGCCTCGACACTCACGCAGTGCATCGCGCCGTACGAACTGGTGCGCACCATGCGCGCCTCGATTCTCGTGCTTGGCCCGTTGCTGGCCAGCCGTGGCGAGGCCGAAGTATCGCTGCCCGGCGGTTGCGCGATCGGTGCACGCCCGGTCGATATCCACCTGCGCGGCCTCGAGGCCATGGGCGCGGAGATTCGGGTCGAGGCCGGGTATGTAAAGGCCAGGGCCAGCCGTCTGCAGGGTGCGCGTATCCCGATGGATACCGTTACCGTCACCGGCACCGAGAACCTGATGATGGCCGCGACGCTGGCCGACGGTGTCACCGTGCTGGAAAACGCGGCGCGTGAACCGGAAGTGGTCGATCTGGCGAAATGCCTGATCGCCATGGGGGCGGAGATTGAAGGCGCCGGGACCCCGACCGTGACCATCCGCGGGAAGAAGCGCCTGCACGGTGCCCGTCACCGCGTCCTGCCGGATCGGATCGAGACCGGTACATTCCTGGTGGCGGGCGCGGCCACCCGTGGTCGTGTGAAAGTGACCCAGACCGATCCGGCGCTGGTCGATGTCGTGACCGCCCGGCTGGCCGAAGCCGGTGCCGAGGTAACCCAGGGCACGGACTGGGTTCAGGTCGACATGCACGGCAAGCGCCCCAAAGCGGTCAGCCTGCGAACGGCGCCGTACCCGGGTTTCCCGACCGACATGCAGGCCCAGTTCTGTGTCCTCAACGCGGTCGCCGAAGGCGTGGGCACGGTCACCGAAACGGTATTCGAGAACCGTTTCATGCATGTGTCGGAGCTGCAGCGCATGGGCGCCCGGATACATCAGGAAGGCAATACCGTGGTGGTGACCGGTATCGAACGGCTGACCGGCGCGCCGGTGATGGCCACCGATCTGCGCGCCTCCGCCTCGCTGGTGATGGCGGGGCTGCTGGCGGACGGGGTTACGGATGTCCGCCGGATCTATCATATCGATCGCGGCTACGAATGCATCGAGGAGAAGATGGCGCAGCTGGGTGGTTATATTCAGCGCTTGCCCGATCGCTCGTCGGTCACCGCAGTCGGCGGGGTCGACGCATGAGTGATACCGCTGTTCCCGTGACGCTGGCGCTGTCCAAGGGCCGGATTCTCGAGGCGACGCTGCCGTTGCTGGCCGCGGCCGGCATCGAGCCCGAAGTGGACCCGGAAACCTCGCGCAAGCTGGTATTCGAGACCAATCATCCGGGCCTGCGTCTGCTGGTGATTCGGGCCTCCGACGTGCCGACGTTCGTGGCGTACGGCGCGGCGGATATCGGCGTGGCCGGCAAGGACGTACTCATCGAGCACGGCGGTGCCGATCTCTACGAACCACTGGACCTGGGCATCGCGCGCTGCCGGTTGATGACCGCCGGTTCGCCCGGCGCGCTGGAGGCCGCCCGCGACCGGCCGTTGCGTGTGGCGACCAAGTACGTCGAGACGGCGCGCGCGTATTTCGCCCGGCTCGGGCGGCAGATCGAGATCATCAAGCTGTACGGCTCCATGGAGCTGGCGCCGCTGGTGGGGCTGGCCGATGTGATCGTGGATCTGGTGGATTCCGGCAATACCCTGCGCGCCAACGGCCTGGAAGCGTTCGACGTAATCGAGGACATCAGCGCGCGGCTGGTGGTCAACAAGGCCGCGCAGAAGATGAAACACGCCGCGCTGGGCGAGCTGATCGCATTGTTCGACCAGCCTCGGGATGAAGCGTCATGATGCGGCGGCTGGATGCCGCGCAGGCCGGTTTCGCCCCGGCATTCGCCGAGCTGATTGATCGCGATACCCCCGAACAGGCCGCGGTCGATGCCCGCGTGGCCGCGATAATCGCCGATGTGCGACAGCGCGGCGATGCGGCTGTGGTGGAATACACCCGGTCGCTCGATAATCATCCGGGCGCTGACATGGCGCAGCTGGAGATCGATCCGGCCCGGCTGCAAGCCGCCCTGCAGGCGATACCCCACGCCCAGCGCGCCGCACTGGAGACGGCGGCCGCGCGTATTACCCGCTTTGCCGAATCGCAGGCTATCGCGGATCAGGGGTATACCGACGAACACGGGAACTATCTCGGGCAGATCGTGCGCCCGCTCGAACGGGCCGGTATCTATGTGCCTGGTGGCAAGGCGGCCTATCCGTCGAGCGTGCTCATGAACGCCTTGCCGGCGCGGGTCGCCGGTGTCGGCGAGATCGTTATGGTGTCGCCGGCGCCCGATGGGCAGGTTAACGAATGGGTGCTGGCCGCCGCGGCGCTGGCCGGGGTCGACCGGTTTTTCACCATCGGCGGTGCGCAGGCGGTGGCCGCTCTCGCCTATGGCACCGAAAGCGTGCCCGGGGTGGACAAGATCGTGGGGCCGGGCAATGCGTATGTGGCGGCCGCGAAACGCCAGGTATTCGGGCATGTCGGCATCGAGTCGGTTGCCGGGCCGTCGGAAGTATTGATCCTCGCCGATGGCAGCGGCGACCCCGAGTGGGCGGCGCTGGATCTGTTCGCGCAGGCCGAGCACGATGAGCAGGCGCGGGCCGTATTGATCAGCCCGGACGCCGATTATCTGGACGCGGTGGCCGACGCTGTGGGGCGGCTGCTTCCGGCCCGGGCGCGCGCGGACATCATTCGCGCCTCGCTTGCTGCGCATGGCGTATTGATCCGCGTGGCCGATATGGCCGAGGCCGTGGCGCTGTCCAATCAAATCGCGCCGGAGCATCTCGAGCTGGCGGTGGCCGAGCCGGAAACGTTGCTGGGAACGATCAAGCACGCTGGGGCGGTGTTCATGGGGCACGCCACACCCGAGGCTTTCGGCGACTACTGTGCCGGGCCGAATCACGTATTGCCGACCGGCCGTACGGCGCGCTTCTCGTCGGCGCTGGGGGTCTACGATTTCCAGAAACGGTTATCCGTGATCCACGCCAGTACGGCAGGCGCGGCACAACTGGCGCCGGTGGCGGCCACGCTGGCCGACGGCGAGGGCCTCGAGGCCCACGCAGCATCGGCACGCGCCCGGGGCAGCCAAGGCCAGCGCTGAAAACACGAAAACGACAGCCGGCGGCAGACGTCGCCTGTGCTATACTTGGCGGATCGTTGCCGTGCGTTGCAGTAGCGGCAATGGCATATTTTCCAAGACAAAATGAACCGGCATTCCTGCCCTGCTCGAAGAGGTCTTACGCATGAGCAATGAGGGGGTCGACGTCGGCAAGCGCCGATTTTTGACCACCGCCACCGCAGCCGTCGGTGGCGTGGGCGCGGCTTTTGTAGCCACTCCGTTTATCAAGTCCTGGTTGCCGAGCGCGAGAGCGCGGGCGGCCGGCGCACCGGTCGAGGTGAACGTCGCGGCGCTGGAAGAGGGCGCGCGCTTGAGCGTGACCTGGCGCGGCAAGCCCGTCTGGATCGTGCGGCGCACGCCGGACATGCTGGCGACGCTGGAAGAAGTGGCCGGCGAGCTGTCGGACCCCGATTCCAAGACCGCTCAGCAGCCGGAGTACTGTCGCAACGCGCATCGTTCGATCAAGCCGCCGATTCTGGTGATGGTCGGCATCTGTACCCATCTGGGTTGCTCGCCGAAGTACCGGCCGGACGCCGCGGCCGGCCAGCTCGATTACAGCGGCTTCTTCTGCCCCTGTCATGGCTCCAAATACGATATCTCGGGCCGGGTCTATTCCGGCCAGCCCGCGCCGCTGAACATGGTGGTGCCACCGCATCATTACGCCAGCGACGACCTGATCGTGGTCGGTGTGGACCCATCCGAAGGCGACGAGGAGGCCGCGTAAATGGCGAACAAGTTCATGAACTGGGTCGACGCGCGCTTTCCGGCCACGCAGCTCTGGAACGAGCACATCGGTCAGTATTACGCGCCCAAGAACTTCAATTTCTGGTACTACATGGGCTCGCTGGCCATGCTGGTACTGGTCAATCAGCTCGTTACCGGTATATGGCTGGCGATGTTCTACACGCCGTCGGCTGCTGAAGCCTTCGGTTCCGTCGCCTACATCATGCGCGATGTGGAATGGGGCTGGCTGATTCGCTACATGCATTCCACCGGTGCATCGTTCTTCTTCATCGTTGTCTATCTGCACATGTTCCGGGCGCTGCTCTATGGCTCCTACCGCAAGCCGCGTGAACTGCTCTGGATATTCGGCTGTCTGATCTATCTTGCACTCATGGCCGAAGCCTTCATGGGCTATGTGCTGCCGTGGGGCAACATGTCCTACTGGGGCGCGCAGGTAATCATCTCGCTGTTCTCCGCTATTCCGGTGGTGGGTGAGCAACTCACGACCTGGATTCGCGGCGACTTCGTGATCGGCGACGCCACGCTCAACCGGTTCTTTGCGCTGCACGTTGTGGCACTGCCGTTCGTGCTCGTGGGGTTGGTGATCGCGCACATCATGGCGCTGCATCATGTTGGCTCGAACAACCCCGACGGCATCGAGATCAAGGCGAAAAAGGGCGACGACGGCCATCCGGTCGATGGCATTCCGTTCCACCCGTACTACACCGTCAAGGATCTGTTCGGCGTCGGCGTATTCCTGATCCTGTTTGCCGGTGTGATCTTCTTCGCGCCGGAGTTCGGTGGCTTCTTCCTGGAGCCACCCAACTTCACCGAAGCGAACCCGTCGGTCACGCCCGAGCATATCGCGCCTGTGTGGTACTTCACTCCCTTCTACGCCATGTTGCGGGCGGTGCCCGACAAGCTGGGCGGCGTGATCGTGATGTTCTCCGCGGTGCTCATCATGTTCGTGCTGCCCTGGCTGGATCGCAGCAAGGTCAAGTCGGTCCGTTACAAGGGCCTGATCTTCAAGGGGGCGCTGGCGTCGTTCGTGGTGGCGTTCATTGTGCTGGGTTATATCGGAACCCAGGCCCCGAGCCCGACGCTGACACTGATCGCGCGTATCGGCACGATCGTCTACTTCGGTTTCTTCCTGCTGATGCCGCTGTACAGCGTGTTGGACAGAACCAAGCCGGTTCCGGAAAGGGTGACGAAATAATGCGTCCGCTACTCATTGCGCTTTTGCTGATCGCGCCGCTGACGGCGATAGCGGCTGGCGGGGGATCCGTGCCCTACAGCCACGACACCAATCTCGGTAATCAGGCTTCTCTTCAGCGTGGTGCCAAGCTGTTCATGAACTACTGCTCGGGTTGTCATTCCCTGCAGTACATGCGTTACCAGCGGATTGGCGAGGATCTGGGTATTCCCGAAGAGGTCATGGAAAACAATCTCATGATGACCGGGGGCAAGATCCACGACACCATCCAGGGGACCATGCCCAAGGAAAAGGCGGCTGGCTGGTTCGGCACGGAGCCGCCGGATCTGTCGTTGATCGCCCGCGAGCGGGGCGCGGACTGGCTCTACAGTTTTCTGCTCACGTTCTATCTCGATGATTCGCGGCCCAGCGGCGTGAATAACCTGGTCATGAGCAATACCGCGATGCCGGCGGTTCTGGCGCCTTTGCAGGGCTTTCAGGCACGCAAGCACGCCAGCAGCGAAGAAGGTGGTGAGCACGCCGAAGGTGAGCATGCCGAGGCCCAGCTCGAGTTGGTGCAGGAAGGCCGGCTGAGTCCGGGAGAATACCGGGCCGCGATGGGTGATCTGGTCAACTTTATGGTCTACGTCGGTGAGCCCGCCAAGATGGTGCGCTATTCGCTGGGCTTTAAAGTGATCGTATTCCTGCTGCTGTTCACTGGTCTGGCTTACCTGCTCAAGCGCGAGTTCTGGCGCGACGTGCACTAGAGCGGCGCGCAGGGACGTATCGCACGTAATGGCCAGCCGCAGCTCCGCAACTACGCTGTATTCACGTCCGGCGTGCGTGCATAGTCACCGTGTGCGTCTGGTCATGGCTGAGAAGGGCGTCTCGAACTACAACGTGGTCGAGATCCGCGAGGATGAAGAAAGCGAGGACCTGCTCCAGCTCAACCCGTACAACACGGTGCCGACGCTGGTCGACCGGGAACTCGTGGTCTATGACCCACGAATCATTGTCGAGTATATCGACGAGCGTTATCCGCACCCCCCGCTGATGCCGGTCGATCCGGTCACGCGGGCGCAGTATCGACTGGCGGTTTTTCGCATGGAAGCCGATCTCTACCCGCTGTTCGATGATATCGAGCAGGGCGGTGGGGTGGCGCGCAAGGCGCGTACCCGCATGACCGACATGCTGACCACGCTGGCTGCGGATTTCTCGTCGCGGGCGTATGTCGGCGAGGAATACTCGCTGGTCGACTGCACGCTGGCGCCCGTTTTGTGGCGCCTTGAGCATTATCAGGTAAAACTGCCGACCCAGCAGGGCGGCCGCTTGCGCGAGTACGCACAACGGTTGTTCCAGCGCCCGGCTTTTGCCCGCAGCCTGTCCGGTACCGAGACCGATATGCGTCCGGCGGATATCGGCTGATTCAGATTTTCCAGGAGTCGCCATGGCCGAATTGAGCTCGCGCCGCCCGTATTTGATCCGCGCCCTGTACGACTGGGTGCTCGACAACGATCTGACGCCGCATCTGCTAGTGGCTGCTGACGCCGAGGGTGTGGATGTGCCTCGGCAATTCGTGACCGAGGACGGCAAGATTACCGTCAACATCAGTCCCGGGGCGGTCCAGGGGTTGGCGCTGGATAACGAACTCATCAGCTTTGCCGCACGCTTTTCCGGCCAGAGTTATGGCGTCAGCCTGCCGCCGGGTGCGGTGCTCGCGTTGTACGCGCGCGAAAACGGCGAAGGCATGCTGTTCGGTGAAGTAGAGGAGCCGCCCACGCCGCCGGATGATGGCGGCGGCGACGACGCCCCTGACACGCCGGATGATTCGGCCGAGGACGACAGCAAGAAGAAGCGGGCCCATCTGAAAGTCGTCAAGTAATCCCGCCTGTGGTGGCCGTCGCGGGGCGTTGCACCAAGCCTCCAGGACGAAGGTAGGCGTGATGATCCCTGGGCTCAGCCGAGCAGATGATCCTCGATCAGTCGGCAGAGGCAGTGGATGAACAGCAGATGCATTTCCTGAATACGGGCGGTTGAATCGGCGGCTGCGCGTAGCTCTGTGTCGTCGCGGCCCAGCAGGCCGGAGATCTCGCCGCCGTCGCGACCGGTGAAGGCAACGACCGTCATGTCGGCCGCATGGGCTGCGTGAATGGCGTCGATCACATTGGGCGAGTTGCCGCTGGTGCTGATCGCGAGCAACACGTCGCCCGTATGGCCGAGTGCTTCTACCTGACGCGAGAACAGCCGCTGATAACTGTAGTCGTTGGCGATCGCGGTCAGCGTCGAGCTCTCGGTGGTCAGCGCGATCGCGGGCAGGGCGCGCCGCTCGCGCTCGAAACGGTTGATCAGCTCCGAGGAGAAATGCTGCGCATCGCCGGCGGAGCCGCCGTTGCCGCAGGACAGTACCTTGCCGCCTGCATCCAGGCAGGCGATCAGCCGGTCGGCCGCCTGCACCAGCGAGGTCTGCATGCGCGTGAGGGTATTCCGGTTGGCGCGGGCACTGTCCTCGAACAGTTGCGCGATCAACGCATTGCGGTCATCCGTGCCGGGGTTGGCGTCATTCGGCATAAAAGGCGTTCTCTATCCAGTCCATGGAATAGTGCTCGTCGAGACCGACAACGTCGAAGCGGATCGCGCAATTCGCATAATGCGGCCGCATTGCCAACAGATGCCGCGTGGCACATACGATACGGCGTTGTTTGGACGCCGTCACACTGGCTGCGGCACCGCCGTAGTCCACGCGCGCCCGGTAACGGACCTCCACCACGATCAGCATATCGCGTACGCGATAGACCAGATCCAGCTCCCCGCCGCGTACCGAGTAGTTGCGCGCTACGCGCTGCCAGCCGCGCCGCCGGGCTGCGCGGTCGACGTGGGCTTCTGCGTCGCGACCCCGCGCTAGCGTTGTGGCCACGGCGAGGTTCGCGAGCTTTCGATGTCGACATCGCGTAGCGTTGGCATGTCCAGCAGGCGCGGCTCGCCGTTACGAAACACAGCGGTGGCGAGATAGCGGCGGATGCTGCCGTCGGGGGTGACCGCGAGGACGCCGGTCATGCCCTCGAAGGTGTCGCCCGTACTCAGGCCGCCACTCACGATCCGGTCGGCCAGCAGCCAAGCGTCCATGCCCATCGCGAACAACCGCTTGTAACTTTTTGCGGCGTCTCCGAACCGCTGTTCGGCTTGGTTGCGGCGGCTGGCCAGCGTGCCGCCGTCGCCGACGACCCAGGGTAGATCGACAAAGCGCACGCCGTTGAGGTCTATGTCGCTGCTGGCATCCGGTGTGCCGGTATAGATATGCGAGGTCGACAGCATGGGCAGCTGGGTGGCCCCCACATACCGGAGCTGGCTGCGTATCTGGCGGCCCTGGTCCGGTTGGGCGGCGACGAAGATGAAGTCGATATCGCCACCCTGTTCGTAGCCGCGCAATACGCTCTGAATCGTCTGGCGATGGTCGGGGCGGTTGTCATCGTAGGTCGCGTAGTCCACCAGCGTGCCGCCTTCGCTATTGATTTGCTCGCGAAACGCATCGATCACGCGATCGCCCCAGTCGCCTTGCGGAACCAGCGCGAGTGCGCGGGTATAGCCCTGATCAAGGGCGTGACGGGCCGCTGCCTTGGCTTCGTCTTCCGGCGATAGGGCGAACTGATAGAAGCCGGGACGATTGGACTGCCCGTCCGTGTAGTTGAGGGCGATGTTCAGTATCTGCGAGTCCCGCCGCGCGATATTCGAGACGCTGGACTTCTGCAGCGGACCCACCAAGGTACCGATGTTGTCACGGCGGGCCTGATCGAGAATATCGCCCGCGCTCATGGTGCTTGTGTCATACACGAGCGGGCGTGCCGGCGCGGTGGAGTCGTTGTTGTATGCAAACATGAATCCGTCGCGGATGGCGCCGGCGGCACTGGAAAAATTGCCGCTCAGCGGCAGTGCCAGGGCGACGGTGTCGCTGGTCGGGCGTGGCGCCGGGCCGCGCTGTTGCCCTGATTCACCCGTTTGCCTCTGCGCTGGGTCGATCGTGCGGGCGTAGTTGAAACGCTCCTCGAGGATATGCCGGGCGGCCGGATGGCCACGGTACTGCTGTTCCCAGTCTGCCAATGCCTGATCACGATCCGCGCGGCTTGCCCAGCGCCGTTGTCCGATGGCCGCGAGGGCCAGCCAGCCACGGGTCGTGCTATCGGCATCGCGGGCGACCCGGCTGTCCGGCCCTTGGCCGAATGCGATGGCATCCAGCGCCTTGTCGTAGATGGTGTTGTCGTTGCTGCGCTGGGCGCGGGGTTCGGTGAGCCATACATCACGCTGCACGAGATTGTGTATGCCCTGGATGATGTCGTTCTGCGCGAAATAGATCGTGGCCCGTTTCTGAAAGACAAGCTCGGCGATTTCCGGGGGCGTGCCCCGGGATGGCGGTGGCAGCCGTGTCAGGGCTTCGCCCGGAGTCAGGTCCGCGATCTGAACTTCCGTGCGCGCCAGTTCATAACGCTCGCGATCGAGTGCGCCCAGCGTGGAGGGCTGGAACTTGCTCAGGATTTGTCGCGCCATCTGCACGCGCCCCGCATGGGCAGCGGCGAGGCCGGCCTCCAGCCGCAGGCGCTGGCGGCTATCGGCGTTTGCGGCTTGTTGTGCCGCCTGTAGATAAAGATCGGCGGCCTGCGCATAGTCGCTTTGGGCGGCCGCCTGATCGGCTGCTTCCACCGGCGACAGCGCACGGTTCGGTGACGACGTCCCCGCCAGTCTGCCGGCACAGGCCGCGAGCAGAAAGGATGCGAGAATCACACAGAAGATCTGTGCAAAAGGCTTGAGCGAATGATTCATTGTTATGACTCCCAGCGTTGACGCGCGAGATCCCCATGCGCGCGGGCAAGACCGGCATAATATCAGCGCAGCCTGTCCGAAAGCTTAATACCCCTTAAATAATGCCGTCCACGCCTGCCACTCTTTATATCGTTGCCACGCCGATCGGCAATCTCGAGGATATCAGCCTGCGTGCCCGCCGTATGCTGTCCGAGGTGGCCCTGATCGCGGCCGAGGATACCCGCCATAGCGCGCGGCTCATGGCCCACCTGGAAATCAAGACGCCGATGGTGTCTTTGCATGAGCACAACGAGCAGGCGCGGTTGTCATTGTTACTGGAGCGTCTGAAGGCGGGGGATCCGGTTGCCTTGATCAGCGACGCCGGGACACCGCTGATCAGCGATCCCGGGTTTGCACTGGTGCGGGCAGCCCACGCGGCGGATATCCCCGTGCATTGCGTGCCGGGCCCCTGTGCCGCGATCGCGGCCATGTCGGTTGCAGGTCTGCCCAGCGACCGATTCGTGTTCGAGGGCTTTCTGCCGGCCCGTGCCGGCGCCCGGCGCAACCGGCTGGCGGCCCTCGCCCGGGAGACGCGGACGCTGGTGTTTCATGAATCCAGCCATCGTATCGGGCCAACGCTGGCGGATATCGCGCGTGAGTTCGGTGATGCTCGCGAGGTGAGTCTGTGTCGGGAGCTGACCAAGCGGCATGAGCAGAGCGTGCGTCTGTCGGCCGCCGAAATGGGTGACTGGCTTGCTGCGGACGATAACCGGCGGCGTGGTGAGTTTGTGCTGGTGGTCGCCGGGGCGCCGGAAGTCGAGTCGCGGGCCGGCGATATTCCTCTGGATGGGCTGCTGCAGGAATTGCTGGCGATCACGGGCACCCGGCAGGCGGCGAAGATCGCGGCCCGCCTGACCGGTGTGGCACGCAATGAGGCGTATACGCGGGCGCTGGCGTTGCAGTGATAGACTTGCGCCTCGGAGTCGGCCACGCAGCCGCGGCGCTCGTTACGACGGGCGCGGAGGAAAGTCCGGGCTCCACAGGGCAGGATGCCAGGTAACCCCTGGGAGGCGTGAGCCTACGGAAAGTGCAACAGAGAGTAGACCGCCTACGGCCTGTTCGCAGGCCCGGTAAGGGTGAAAGGGTGCGGTAAGAGCGCACCGCGCGGCCGGCAACGGTTCGTGGCACGGTAAACCCCATCCGGAGCAAGACCAAATAGGAGGACGACGCGCGGCCCGCGCAGTCCTCGGGTAGGTCGCATGAGGTACACGGCGACGTGTATCCCAGATGAATGGCTGCGCGCGACAGAACCCGGCTTATCGGCCGACTCCGAACCTTTCTTTCGTATGGCCGCCAGCGTTCCGGTGGGATGGCCACCCTGGGCGCGAAATCCACTCCACTTTGCGCCACGGGGCTGTGGTGCCCCAGGGGGCACTGTGTCTGCAGGCTTTCCCCGATTGCGCTCAAGTCTGCATAAAGGGCTTTATAAAAGAGTGCCAAATAGCTGAAAAACTAGATAAAAAACCACTGCATTATTTGCCGAGAAATGCCGGCATCGACCTCATGGAAAGGCTTGATTTGCTGGGATTTTTTTGTTCCAGCGCTGTGCTTGACACGCCATCCACAGGCTGCCTATAGTGGCGCAAAGGGGAATGAAGTGGTTTAGAGTGGTTTTCCAGCAGATAGGGGCCAGCGAGTGTTCAAGGGGTCGCATCCGGTCACCATAGACGCCAAGGGTCGTATCGCGATCCCGGCGTCCTATCGCCAGTCGTTGCTCGACGACTGTGCGGGTCGGCTGGTGGTTACCCGGCACTGGGACGGCTGTCTGCTCATCTATCCCGCGACCGAGTTCCAGAAATTCGAGTCCCAGTTGCTGGCCAAGGGCAGCCTCAACCCGAAGGTGCGTGATATTCAGCGGTTCTTCATCGGCAATGCGCGTGATATCGACATGGATCGGCAGGGTCGCCTGTTGTTGCCGTCGAATCTGCGTGTTGCTGCAAGCCTGGAGTCGAAGGCCGTGCTTTCTGGCATCGGCAACCTCTTCGAGCTCTGGGACGAGTCCCAGTTCAACGATCGCGCCGCCGATATCTCGGCGGGTCTCGCCGAGGACGCCGCCAACGGCGAACTGCCCGACGCGCTGATGGACATCAGCCTGTGATGTCCCTTCGAGTTTCCGACCCCAGTTAACCCCATGAGGAATGCCGCCCACATGACGCAGACCGAACACCAGCCGGTACTGCTGACCGCCGCGTTGGCCGCACTCGCGATCCGTGGCGACGGGATCTATGTGGATGCAACCTACGGCCGTGGCGGCCATAGTCGGGCCATGCTGGCGCAGCTCGGCGACCACGGTCGGCTAATCGCTTTCGACCAGGACCCCGATGCCGAGGCCGATGCGAAAGCACTGGCCCGGGCCGACGATCGGTTTCGATTCATTCGCGCCTCCTTTGCCGAGCTGGCACCGCGCATCGATGCGCTGGGGCTGGCGGGGCAGGTGGATGGGCTGCTGTTCGATCTGGGCGTTTCTTCGCCGCAGTTCGATATCCCGGGGCGCGGCTTTTCCTTTCGTCATGCCGGGCCGCTGGATATGCGCATGAACCCGGCGGCCGATCCGCCGTTGTCGGACTGGCTGAGCCGCGCGTCGCACGGCGAAATTGCTTCGGTGATCAAGCGTTATGGTGACGAACCGTTGGCCGGCCGTATTGCGGCGGCCATCGTGGCCGCCCGCGACAGCGCGCCGATAGCCGATACGGCGGAGCTTGGCGGGATCGTCAAGTCGGCGGTGCCGGCTCGGGTCGCCGCCGGCATGCGTATTCATCCTGCCACCCGGACGTTCCAGGCATTCCGCATGCATGTCAACGACGAGCTGGGGGCGCTGGATCGTGCACTCGGCGGGGTCTGCGATGTGTTGTCACCGGGTGGGCGTCTGGCGATGATCAGCTTTCATTCACTCGAAGATCGTCGGGTCAAGCGATTCATGCGGGGGCAGGCGCAACCGCCCGCGCCGCCGGTGCCCATGGCGCCGGTGCCCGCACCCGCGTTGAATCTGGTCGGCAAGCCCGTGCGCGCCGATGCCGGCGAAGCCGCCGCCAATCCTCGGGCGCGCAGCGCGATCATGCGCGTGGCCGAACGTACCGATGCGCCGCAGGTGAAATCGTGAATCGGCGCGCCCTTGTCATCGTGTTGCTGGTGGCGGCCAATTTGGTGAGCGCCGTCATGGTGGTGCAGGCCAAGCACAAGACCCGCGAGCTTGCGCATCAGTTGCAGGAAGAGCGCGTCAGGCACGACCACCTGGCGACGGAATGGGCGCAGTTGCAGCTCGAGGAGAGCGCCTGGGCCAATCCCGATCGGGTGGCGCAGGTCGCCCGCACCAAGCTGCACATGGTTCAGCCCAAGAGCTATGTCGTGCTGGAGCCGGGCCAATGAGCAGCCGCAAGCGCAATGATCGGATCCCCGTGCCGGCTCGCTGGCGCGGGTATTTCGTGCTCGCACTGTTCGGCGTGTTCGCGGTGGCTTTGGTGGGGCGTGCCATCGATCTGCAGGTCGTGGATCAGGCGTTTCTGACCCAGGAGGGCGACAAGCGACATCTGCGTACGGTGTCGGTGCCGGCCGGACGGGGCGCGATCGAGGACCGCAACGGTGAGCCGCTGGCGCTATCGGCGCCCACCGAGTCTGTATGGGCGGTACCGGGTGCGGTGCTCGAAGCGCCGGAGAAACTGCCGGCACTGGCGGATAACCTGGGCATGTCGACCGCCGAGTTACGCAATCGCCTGGAAGAATACAAGAGCCGTCAGTTTCTTTATCTGCGTCGCCAGCTATCGCCGGCGGACGCGCGCAAGGTGATGGACGTGGGGGCGCCGGGCATTTTCCTCCAGCGCGAATACAAGCGCTATTATCCGGCCGGCGAGGCAGCCGCCCAGATCGTGGGGCTGACCAATATCGACGGTCGCGGCCAGGAAGGTCTCGAGCTGGATCGCGACACATTTCTGCACGGTGAGTCCGGTAGCCGGCGGGTCGTCAAGGATCGGGTTGGCCGGGTGGTCGAGGATATCGCCGAATTCGAGCCGCCGCAGCCGGGTCACGATCTGCAGCTGACGATCGATTCGCGTTTGCAGTACATGGCGTATCGTCAGATCAAGGAGGCGGTCGTCAAGAACGACGCCAAGGGCGGCATCGTGGTGATGCTCGACCCCACATCCGGCGAGTTGCGTGCCGTCGCGTCGTACCCGAGCTTCAACCCCAACGACCGCAGCTCCATCAACCGGGCCGGGGTGCGTGCCCGCGCCGTAACCGATGTCATGGAGCCGGGCTCCACGATCAAGCCGATCCTGCTGTCGAACGCGCTCGATACCGGGCTGTATACCACCGAAGACACCATCCATACCCGCGGCTGGTTTCAGGTCGGGCGGCTGACGGTCAAGGATTTCCGCAACTATGGCGACGAGGACTTCGCCAAGATCCTGCAGAAGTCCAGCAACGTCGGCGCCGCCCATGTCGGATTGAAGATGGGCGCCGAAGGCGTCTGGAAAACCTACAACGCATTCGGGCTCGGGCAGGCGACCGGGACCGGTTTCCCCGGTGAGCGCCGGGGCGTGCTCAAGGATTTCTATACCTGGAACGATGTCGAGACCGCGACCGCGTCCTACGGTTACGGCCTGTCCGTCACGGCCTTGCAGCTGATCCGGGCGTATGGCGCCATTGCGGATGACGGCTGGCTGCGCAGCCTGCGCCTGATCAAGGGCGAGGGCTCGCGCATGCATGCGCAGCCGCAGCAGGTCATCTCTGCGAAGACTGCGGCTACCATGCGGCGTTTGCTCGAGGGCGTGGTGGCCCCGGCGGGTACGGCGACCCGTGCAGCGATTTCGGGTTATCGGGTGGCGGGCAAGACCGGCACCGCGCGCAAGGCAGGTGGTGGTGGCTACAACAAGCAGCGCCATCAGGCGTTGTTCGTCGGCATGGCGCCGGCTGAAGACCCGGTGCTGGTCACCCTGGTCATGCTCGACGAGCCGCAAAAGGATGCCTACTACGGCGGTGCCGTGGCGGCGCCGGTGTTCGCCAGCGTGATGCGCGATGCCCTGCGGTTACTGCGGGTGCCGCCGGACGAACCCGAAATACTGGCGGCCGCCAGCGATACAAAGGCGGGCACCTGATGGCTCTCGCAGCGATCCAGCCCCGGCTCCACACTCTGCAGGCCCTGCTCGCGGGCATGAGCGCCGATGCCGTGCCCGATGTCGATATCACGCGCGTCGCCGTGGATAGTCGCAGCGTAGCCGCCGACACCCTGTTTCTGGCGTTCGCCGGCAGTCGTGCCCACGGTCTGGACCACGTGGATGAGGCGGTCGAGCGCGGCGCCGTTGCGGTTGCGTGGGATCACGATACGGCGCCGCAGCTCGATGTGCCCGCTGTGCGCGTGCCCGATTTGGCGGCCCAGGCCAGTCGTATTGCGGCGCGTGCCTATGATCATCCGGCCGAGCAGTTGTTCGTGACGGGGGTCACCGGAACCGACGGCAAGACCTCCTGTGCCTGGCTGTTGGCGCAGGCGTTGCAGGTGCTGGATATGCCCTGCGGTTACCTCGGCACGCTGGGCTTTGGTCTGCCGGCCGATCTTGCTGAGGCGACCCACACAACCCCGGATGCAGTCGCGGCGCAGGAATGGCTGGCTCGTCTGGTGGCCGCCGGGGCCGATGCCGTCGCGTTCGAGGTGTCCTCCCATGCGCTTGATCAGCACCGGGTCGCGGGCGTGGCTTTCGACGTCGCCGTGCTGACCCAGATCGGACGCGACCATCTCGATTACCACGGCGATGAGCAGGCCTATGCCGCCGCCAAGAAACGGTTGTTCGAAACAGACGGCCTGCAGTATGCGGTGCTCAATGCCGACGATGCGCACGGCCGCGCCTGGCTGGATGCGCTGGACCCGGGGGTCACGCCGATCGTTTACGGCTTTGGTGACGTCAGCGCGCTGGCGTCGCAGTACGTTGCCCTGACAGCGGTGCATACGCGTGCCGATGGCTTGAGTCTCGATCTTGATACCCACTGCGGCGCGGCGCGGATCGAAAGCACCCTGGTGGGGCGTTTCAATGCTGCCAATCTGGCCGCGGTGATGGCGGTCCTGCTGGCGCGCGGCGTGCCTGTCGAGCGTGCGGCGAGTGCGTTGGGCGGGGTCGCGACCGTGCCCGGGCGCATGGAACGGATCGCGGTTTGCTCCGACCAACCGCTGGTGGTCGTGGATTACGCGCATACACCGAGCGCGCTGGAAGCCGCGCTGCGGGCTGTGGCCGAACATGCCGCTGCACGGGTGCTGTGTGTGTTCGGCTGCGGCGGCGACCGTGACACGGGCAAACGCCCGCTCATGGGCGCCGCGGCCGCCCGCCACGCCGACGCGATCTGGCTGACGGACGATAACCCGCGCAACGAAGCGCCGGAGACCATCGTGAACGCGGTGCGTGCCGGCATTCCGGACGGCGCTCGGGTTCGGGTCATCCACGATCGCGCCGCGGCCATCGCCGATGCCATCGCTTCGGCAGGGCCGGGTGACGTGGTGCTGATTGCCGGCAAGGGCCATGAGACAACACAACAAGTGGGAAGCGCGCGCCGCGCCTTCGACGACCGTGTCGTCGCCCGCGATGTGCTGGAGGCGGCATGAACGGCCGGCTGTTGGAACTGGCATCCGTACTCGGCGCCACGCTGCACGGTGGGGACGGTGACTACCGGGGTGCCAGTATCGATACGCGTCGGCTGGCGCCGGGGGCATTGTTTTTCGCACTGCCCGGCC
>Ga0206123_10000772_pt1 | contig 31198 bp, 27 predicted proteins | sample Helgoland_Spring_2_FD_160086 | JGI IMG/M metagenome (GOLD analysis project Ga0206123, IMG submission 160086) | Pelagic subsurface seawater microbial communities from Kabeltonne, Helgoland, North Sea - Helgoland_Spring_Bloom_20160316_1 | ecosystem: Environmental > Aquatic > Marine > Epipelagic ...
GGTTGCCCGGAGAACACAGATAGAGCAGTTGCACGCGATCCCAGTCGGCGGGCGCGAGCGCGTCGAGATCGGCAAGAAAACCGGTCCCGGGCAGGCAGGGAAGATACAAAGGCTGCGCGCCCGCGAGTAGCGTGGCGCCTTCGTAGATCTGGTAGCCCGGATTGGGCATGGCCACGGCCGCTCCGGGGCGGTGGCTATCCACCACAGTCTGCGCGAACGAGAACAATGCTTCTCGCGTGCCTGCGGCGGGCAGTATGTGTTTTTCATTATCAATACTTTGCGGCGCGAGTTTAAAGCGCCATATGAGCCAGTCGGCTATGGCGGAGCGGAGCGCGGCCTCGCCTCGGGTCGACGGATAATGGGCGATGCCGTCCAGATGCGCGCTCAGCGCCTCGCGCGCGACGGCGGCGGGTGGGTGCTGCGGCTCGCCGATCGCTAGCGATATGGGCGTGCGGTCCGGGTTCGGCGTGATCCCGGCGACAAGCGCGCGCAGACGCTCGAACGGATAGGGCTGTAGGGCGTCCAGGCGGGGGTTCATGGTGTGGGTCGGTCCAGTTTTTCGGTAAGCGTTCGGCGCAGGCGTTGCATCAGCGCACGTTCACGCAGCGGCTGGTGTTCGCGGTCGGTAATGAAGAACGCGTCCTCCGCGCGTTCGCCGATGGTCGCGATCTTGGCGGTTTCGACCAGGATGCCGTACCGCCGGAAGACGTCACCGATGATCGACAGCAGGCCCGGCCGGTCGGCGGTCAGAATTTCCATGATGGTCCAGTTGCGCTCGTCCGCGGCGCTGAAATAAATCTGCGTGGGCACATTGAAATAGCGGCTGCGGCGCGAGGGCAGACGGGTCACGTCGATGCTTTCAACCGTGGGGTCGGCGATGGCTTCGATCAGGGCGCTTTCGACTTCACGCTTGCGATACTCGTCGGTGATGGGAGCGCCGTTTTCGTCGCAGACGGCGTAGGTATCCAGGGTGTAATCGTCGCGGGTGGAATTGATGCGGGCATCGAGAATCGACAAGCCCAGCTGTGCCAGTACACCGGTGGTTACCCCGAACAGGTGATCCCGATCCTGGGTATAGACGAACAGGGTGGTGCCTTGATCATCGATGTGCGACAGGGATACCAGCGGCCCGTCGCCGTCGTGGGTAACGATGGCGCGCGTCTGGCGTGCGATCTCCTCGGGGCTGTGGCGCAGGAAATACTCGGGTTCGAAGCGCGCCCACACGGCCTTGAAATGCGGCGTGTTGATCTTGCTGCGGGTGAGCAGCGCCGCGGCCGCGCTGCGGGTTTCCGCAATCAGTTCTTCTTCAATCAGCGGGTCGTGCAGGCCGCGCGCCAGCGCCCGTCGCGCGCTGGTGTACAGATCGACCAGCAGGCTTTCCTTCCACGAGTTCCAGAGGTTGGGGTTGGTGGCGCGGATATCGCAGACGGTGAGCAGGAACAGGCGGTCGAGCCGTTCTCGGCTGCCGACTTCGCGCGCGAAGTCGTTGACGACCTGCACATCGTTGATATCACGGCGCTGCGCGGTCATCGACATCAGCAGATGCTGGCGTACGAGCCAGCAGACCAGCTCGGTGTCGTCGGACGAGATGCCGTGGTTTTCGCAGAATGTGCGCGCGTCCACGGCGCCGAGTTCCGAATGGTCGCCGCCACGGCCCTTGGCGATATCGTGCATCAGCGCGGCGATATACAGAATCTGCGGCTTGTTGAGCGACTGCATCAACTGGCTGGCGAACGGCTGTTCGTGGTCGAAACGGGGTAGGGCCAGACGCCGCAGATTGCGAAGCACGAACAGCGTATGTTCGTCGACCGTCAGGGTGTGGAACAGATCGTACTGCATGCGGCCGATGATCTTGCCGAAATTCGGCAGATAACGGCCGAGCACGCCATAGCGGTTCATGCGTCGCAACGCACGGGTCACGCCGCTGCGTTGACGCAGAATTTCCGTGAACAGGCGCCGGCAATGCAGTGAATTGCGGAAGTTATCGTCGATCAGATGCCGGTCGCGCCGCATGAGCCGTAGCGTATGCGCGCGGATGCCCGTCAGCCGGGGGCGGGTCTGCATGAGATAGAAGATTTCCAGCAGCGCACTCGGCGTGTTCACGAATACATCGTCGGCGGTGACCTCGATGAAGTTGTGCCGCGACTGGAAACGGTCGTTGATGGGCCGGACCTCTCCGCTGTCGTTGCGGTGCAGGATGGCTTCCGAAAACAGTTGCAGCAAAATATCATTAAGGGCCGACAAGCCTTTGATATTGCGATAGTAACGCTGCATGAACTGTTCGACGGCGAGATTGTTGGCAGTGTCGCTGTAGCCCAGCAGCTCCGCGACCTGTATCTGGTGGTCGAACAGCAACCGGTCCTCGCACCGGCCGGTGAGGGTGTGCAGGGCGAACCGCACCCGCCATAGAAAAGCCTGCCCGCGCTTAAGCTCCGTGAACTCGCGTGCGCTCAGAAAACCATAGTCCACAAGGCCGTCAAGGGTGTGGTTGGCAAACTGGCGCTTGGCGACCCACGCGACGGTCTGGATATCACGCAATCCGCCCGGCGATTCCTTGGTATTGGGTTCGAGTTTGTAGGCGCTTTCGTCGTAATGGGCATGGCGCGCCTGCTGCTCTTCGAGCTTGGCCTGAAAGAACGCAGCCGACGGCCAGACGTGTTCGGCGGAGGTCGCGGCCCGCATGGCCGCGAACAGTCCCGGGTCGCCGATGACTACGCGCGACTCCATGAGATTGGTCATGATGGTGATGTCGTCAGCCGCCTGTTCGGCGCATTCGTCCGGCGAACGCACGCTGTGGCCGATTTCCAGGCCCAGGTCCCACAGGTGGGCCAGAAAACGCTCCAGCGCCGGGCCGACGGCTTCGAGCCGGCCTTCGTGATACATGATCAACAGATCGATGTCGGAATGCGGCAACAACTCGCTGCGGCCATAGCCGCCGACGGCAACCAGACAGGCGTCGCGGGTCTCCACCAATGCCTGCCAGGCGCCGATGAGCACGGTATCGACCAGATCACTGCGGGCGCGTACCAGTTCCTCGATGTGTATACCGGCTCGAAACGCGGCCTCGATGCGGCGCTCGCCTTCGGCGAGCATATCGCGCACCGGTGGTATGGACGCGCCGTCGATTTGCGCAACGCGGTCGACAAACGCCGGCCAGTCGCCGAGGCCGATCGGCGTCGGGTTGTCAGATTCCGCCGTGGTGGTCATTCAAGCCGTGATCTGGCTGGGCGTGAGGATTTCCGCGCCATCGTCGGTGATCAGAATGGTGTGCTCCCACTGGGTCGACAACGAGTGATCCTTGGTGACCACGGTCCAGCCGTCCGGCAGTACTTTGACGTCGCGCTTGCCGGCGTTGACCATCGGTTCGATGGTAAAGGTCATGCCGGCTTCCAGCGTGAGCCCGGTGCCGGCCTTGCCGTAGTGGAGCACCTGCGGTTCTTCGTGAAACCCCAGGCCGATGCCGTGGCCGCAGTATTCGCGCACCACCGAGCAACGCCGGGACTCGACGTATTTCTGAATCGCCGCCCCCACGTCTCCGAGTCGGGCACCGGGGCGTACGGCATCGATACCGGCATACATGGCAGCTTCGGCGATATCGGACAGGCGCTGGGCCTTGATCGATGGTGTGCCGGCGAAATACATGCGTGAGCTGTCGCCGTGATAGCCATCCTTGATGAGGGTGACGTCGATATTCAGCGCGTCGCCTTTCTTGAGCTTCTTGTCGCCGGGAATGCCGTGGCAGACGACATGATTGACCGACGTGCAGACCGATTTGGGAAAGCCGTGATAGTTCAGTGGCGCCGGCGTGGTGCCGAGTTCGGCGACCATGAAATCATGGCAGCGCGTGTTGAGTTCGTCGGTGGTTACGCCGGGCTCGACATACGGTCCGATCATATCCAGAACCTGCGCGGCCAGACGGCCGGCCTCGCGCATCTTGTCCTGCTCATCGGGGGTCTTGATGGTTACGCTCATGCCGTCTATGTCCTTGTACGCGCTGGAATTGAGCCGTCGAAGACAATATCGACGGTAGCCTGATCGGGGCGGCTATGGTATAAACCGCACGCGTTCGCGGCAATCCGCGGCGTTAAATCCGCAGTTTTACTGCATTAAATACACACGCGTATCGACACATGTAACGGGGTGCCCGCCGCATTTTCCGGTGGGTTGTTGCATGGGATACGCGGAGGACTAACCCGGAGACAATCCATGAGTCAGATCAGCATGCGCCAGTTGCTTGAGGCGGGGGTGCATTTCGGCCACCGCACGCGTTACTGGAACCCCAAGATGGGCCCCTTCATCTTCGGTTCGCGCAACAAGATACACATCATCAACCTTGAAGAGACGTTGCCGCTGTTCAAGGACGCCTACAACTATATCAGCCGCTTGTCCGCCAATGGCGGCAACGTGATGTTCGTGGGCACCAAGCGCGCGGCGCGCGAAGCGGTGGGCAAACAGGCCCAGCGCTGCGGCATGCCGTTCGTCAATCATCGTTGGTTGGGCGGCATGCTCACCAACTTCAAGACCGTCAAGAACTCCATCCAGCGTCTGCACGACCTGGAGCAGATGATCGAGGACGGCTCGATCCACAAGCTCACCAAGCGCGAGAGCCTCGACTTGTACCGCGAACGCGACAAGCTCGAGCGCGGCATCGGCGGCATCAAGGAAATGAACAGCCTGCCCGATGCATTGTTCGTGATCGACGTCGGTTTCGAAAAGATTGCGATCGACGAGGCCCGCAAGCTGGGTATTCCGGTCATTGGCGTGGTGGATACCAACTGCTCGCCGGACAAGATCGATGTCGTCATTCCGGGCAACGACGATGCCATCCGCGCGATTCGCATCTACAGCGAAATGGCGGCTGACGCCGTGCTCGCCGGTCGTGGCAGCAAGGGCGACTTCACCGGCCAGGACGACATAGTCGAAGTGCAGGAAGAGGGTGCGGCGCACGAGCCGGGCAAGCCGGCCGAGGCGCAGGCCGCCAGCGAAGCCAGCGAGAACGAAGCGACGCACAACTCGGTGATCCAGGAATCCGAAGGCGAGGCCGAGCCGCGTGCGACCGCATCGCTGGGCGACGTCGCTTCGGTGCCGGCCGAGGAGCCCAAGGAGTCCGATCCGGACGAAGCCGACAAGTAAACGCCGGGCTTAATCAACACATGAAAGTTACAGACTCCAAGAGGTATTCCCATGGCCATTAGTGCTGCTTTGGTCAAAGAGCTCAGGCAACGCACCGGCGCTGGCATGATGGAGTGCAAGAAAGCACTCCAGGGCGCTGACGGCGATATCGACGCCGCGGCTGACGCCATGCGCCGCGAAGGTCTGGCCAAGGCCGACAAGAAGGCCGGCCGCGTAGCGGCCGAGGGCCGGATCGCAACGGCGGTTTCGGATGACAAGAGCGTGGCGGTATTGCTCGAAGTGAACTGCGAAACCGACTTTGTCGGCAAGAACGACGATTTTGTCGCTTTTGCCACGCAGACGGCGCAGGTCGCGCTCGAGCAGGCGCCGGCGGATGTCGAAGCGCTAGCAGCGATCGAAGTCGAGGGTGAAAGCATTGATGCGCGTCGACGCGCGCTGATTGCGAAGCTGGGTGAAAACATCACCCTCCGCCGGTTTCGTCGTATCGAAGCCGCCGACGGCAAGCTCGATATCTACATGCACGGCGCCAGCATCGGCAGTGCGGTCGCGATTACCGGCGGCGAGCCATCGCTGGCGCGTGATCTGGCCATGCATGTTGCGGCCACCGCGCCCGCGCATCGCTCGACGGAGGATGTGCCGGAAGCGGAACGCAACGCCGAAAAGGAAGTGCTGATGGCGCAGGCGCGCGACAGCGGCAAGCCCGAAGAGATCATCGAAAAGATGGTGGAAGGCCGGCTGCGCAAGTACCTGGCGGAAATCACGCTGATGGGGCAACCGTTCGTCAAGGACCCCGATACGACGGTGGACGAGCTGTGTCAGCAACAAGGTGCCACAGTGACTGAATTCGTCCGCATCGAGGTCGGCGAAGGCATCGAGAAGAAAGAGGAAGACTTCGCGGCGGAAGTCAGGGCGCAAGCCGAAAAAACCGCCTGATCGAAATGCCGGCTGCATGGCAGCCGGCATTTTTTTGTGTTCCGCCTGCGGCACGCGGGCGTTATCATTCCCAGCCAGGGTCACTGCCGTTGCGAGTACGAGATTGCCGATGAGCCAGACACCGCCGACCTATCGACGTCTATTGTTGAAACTGAGTGGTGAGGCCCTGCTGGGCCAGTCTGATTATGGTATTTCGGCGGATGTCGTCGAGCGGCTGGCGGGCGAGATCCGCGAGCTGATCGAGGCGGGCGTACAAGTCGCCCTGGTTGTCGGCGGCGGCAATATCTTTCGGGGTGTCGGCCTCGCCGGGCGCGGCATGGACCGTGTGACCGGCGATCAGATGGGTATGCTGGCCACGGTGATCAATGCGCTTGCATTGCAGGATGCCATCGAGCACGCCGGCATGACCGCGCGGGTGATGTCGGCGGTGCGTATCAATCAGGTGTGCGAGGACTATATTCGCCGCCGGGCGATACGCCATCTGGAAAAAGGGCGTGTCGTGATTTTTGCTGCGGGTACCGGTAACCCGTTTTTTACTACCGACTCCGCGGCGAGCCTGAGGGCGATCGAGATCAATGCCGATCTGATGCTCAAGGCCACCAAGGTGGACGGTATCTATAGCGCCGACCCGTTCCAGGATGACAGTGCGCGCCGCTACACCCATCTGACCTACGATGAAGTCATCGATCAGCGCCTGGCGGTGATGGATACCACGGCAATCGTGCTGTGTCGCGACAACGGCATGCCGTTACGGGTATTCGACATCAACCGGGCCGGGGATCTCCTGCGGATTGCGTCCGGCGTACAGGATGTCGGGACGCTGGTCGACAACAACACGACGGAAAGCGATTCATGATTGACGATATCTACAGCGACGCGAAGCAGCGCATGGACAAGACGGTCAATGTCATGCGCGAGAATTTCAGCAAGATCCGTACCGGCCGCGCCAGCGCAAATCTGCTGGATCATGTGACGGTCGAATATTACGGCGTGGAAGTGCCGCTCAATCAGGCCGCGAATGTGTCGGTCGAGGACGCGCGCACCATTACAGTGGCACCATGGGAAAAGGCCATGGTGCAGCCGATCGAGAAAGCCATAATGAGCGCCGATCTGGGTCTTAATCCATCCACGGCCGGCATGGTGATCCGTGTCGTGCTGCCGCCGTTGACCGAGGATCGTCGCAAGGATCTGGTCAAGGTGATCCGCGCTGAGGCCGAGGACGGCCGCGTGGCCGTGCGCAACATCCGGCGGGACGCGAACTCCACGCTCAAGGAGCTCGTCAACGAAAAGGAAATCAGCGCGGATGACCAACACGTCGGGGAGACTCGTATCCAGAAGCTGACCGACGAACACGTTGACCGGATCGACAGCCTGCTCGAGGACAAGGAACAGGAGATCATGACGGTTTAGCGCACACGCGCGGACTACGACCCATGGGTATGCCCGAACACATCGCGATCATCATGGATGGCAACGGCCGCTGGGCGAGCCGCCGGGGCTTGTTGCGAGCGTCCGGACACCGGGCCGGAGCGAAAAGCGCGCGAGGCGTGGTAGAAAGTGCGCGAAAAAACGACGTCAAAGTTTTGACTCTTTTCGCGTTTTCCAGCGAAAATTGGCAGCGGCCAAGGGCCGAAGTCCAAATTCTTATGACCCTGTTCCGGCGCACGCTTCGGCGCCAGTTGCCGGATCTTGTGGCTAACGGTGTGCGTCTGTCCTTCATCGGTGAGCGCAGCCGGCTTTCGGCGGCGCTGCGCACGGATATGGCCGACGCCGAAAGCCGAACCCGGGACAATGACGTACTCGATCTGGTGATTGCCCTGGATTACGGTGGGCGCTGGGACATTGCGCAGGCGGCCCGGGCACTGGCCGATGCCTGCGACCGGGGCGATCTGGCGCCCGGGGATATTGACGAGAAAGCCATCGGCCAGCAGATGAGTCTGTGCCGGTTCGGGCAGCCGGATCTGTTCATACGGACCGGCGGCGAACGGCGCGTCAGCAATTTCCTGTTGTGGGATCTGGCGTACAGCGAGCTCTACTTCACCGACTGTCTGTGGCCGGATTTCGACGCCCGAGCGTTGCGTGATGCTATCGAGTGGTACGCGCAGCGTGAACGCCGCTTCGGTGGCCTGCCCGCTGCGGCCGCACCCGAGCAACCCTGACCCATGCTTGCCACCCGAATAGCGACAGCCGCGGTCGCCGTGCCACTTGCGGTACTCGGTATCCTGTTTCTTCCTACGGTGGCTATTGCGTTGGTGTTTGCGGCGCTCATGATCATCGGCGCATGGGAATGGGGCGGTCTGTTGCGTCTGGCGTCCGCACGCCGTGTTGCGTTCGCCGGGTGTGTGGCCCTGGTTCTGGTCCTTGTCGCGTGGTCGCGTAGCGATACCTGGGCGCTGGGTATAGAGAACCTGTTCATCGGCTTGGCCTGCCTTTGGTGGCTGGCCGCAATTTATTGGATCATTCGGTTTCCTGTGGACTGGTCGACGGTCATGGGGCGTTCGGATGTTGGCGGTCTGGTGGGTATCGTTGCGTTGGTGGCACCGGCTGCGGCCGTGACTTATCTGCACCAGAGCGACCAGGGCGCATTTTTGTTGCTCACCTTGTTCGTGCTGGTCTGGGGTGCCGATACGGGCGCCTATTTTGCCGGTCGGGCGCTTGGCCGCCACAAGCTGGCGCCACAGGTCAGTCCCGGCAAAACCTGGGAGGGCGCGGTCGGCGGCCTTGTCGTGTCGGTGGTTATCGCGGGTGCGGCGGCCTGGCTGCTGGGCTACAGTTCCGGCCGCCTGGTCGCGTTCATGGTGCTCGGGGCATGGATAGCCGTGATTTCGGTGGTCGGTGACCTCACGATCAGCATGTTCAAGCGGCATGCCAACCTCAAGGACAGCGGCACCTTGTTTCCGGGGCACGGCGGTGTGCTGGACCGGCTGGACAGCGTGCTGGCGGCAGCCCCCTGGTTTGTCGCCGGCCTGCACTGGTTGCCGGCACAATTCTGACCACGGGCAGTACGCGGCCACCGGCCGGGGTCGCCGGACGGGAGCATCCGTTGATTCCCGTGGTCTCATATCCTGGGACGGAATACAGCGCCCGCGGGAGTACAGGGTTTCATGTCTGATTGGTTGGTGTCGGTACCGGCGTTCATTGTCGCGATTGGTGTGCTGGTCGCGGTTCACGAATACGGGCATTTCTGGGTAGCGCGGCGCATGGGCGTCAAGGTGCTGCGTTATTCCATCGGGTTCGGTAGTCGGCTGTGGGGTTTTACCAGTCGCAAGTCGGGTACCGAATACTGGTTATCCGCGATTCCGCTCGGTGGCTACGTCAAGATGCTGGACGAGCGGGAGGCCCCGGTGGCCGAGCGCGATCTGCCGTATGCGTTCAACCGCAAGCACCCGGCCCGCCGGATTGCGATCGTGGCGGCCGGCCCTGGCGTGAATTTTCTGTTTGCGATCGCGGCCTATTGGCTGGTGTTCATGATCGGCGTGTCCGGTATCAAGCCGATCATCGGGCCGGTCGACCAGGGCAGTCTCGCGGCCGAGGCGGGGCTGCAGGCCCAGGATGAAATAGTCGCGGTGGCCGGCAAGCAAACGCCCAACTGGCAGGACTTGCGGCTGGCGCTGATCGAGCGCGGGCTGGACGGCGAGTCCGTTACACTGACCGTGGCCGATCAACGTGGGCAAGAGCGATCCGTGCCACTGGACATGCGCGGGGTGCCGGCGGATCCGGAGCAATTGTTCGACCGCCTCGGTCTCGCCCCTTATCAGCCGCCCGCTACGCCACGAATTGCGGGCGTTCTGGGTGATTCTGCCGCGGCGCGCGCCGGACTGCAGACCGGCGACCAGGTCAGCGCGATCGACGGCCGACCGTTGGATTCCCCGCAGGTGCTGGTCGAACGCGTGCAGGCGCGTCCGGGTGAGCGCGTAATACTGACCGTCAATCGCGACGGCGATCGCCAGGATATTCCGGTCACGCTGGCAGCGGCCGAAAACGATGCGGGTGACCGTATCGGGCGCCTGGGGGCGCAGATCGGGGTGGATGCCCAGGCGTGGGAGAATATGCGCACCGTGCGCCAGCTCGGGCCGCTCGCCGCCACGCCGGCCGCGCTCGCCAAGACCTGGGAGCTGTCGGCGCTGACGGTGCGCTTGATGGGACGGATGGTTACGGGCGAGGTATCGTGGCGCAATGTCAGCGGTCCGATCCAGATCGCAAACTACGCCGGCCAGAGCGCCAGCATGGGGCTGGAAGCGTTCCTCGGCTTTCTCGCACTGGTCAGCGTAAGCCTCGCCGTACTCAACCTTTTACCGATTCCGGTGTTAGATGGGGGGCATCTTCTGTATTATTCGATTGAATGGATACGGGGCCGTCCCTTGTCGGAGGCCGTTCAGGTCGCGGGGCAGCAGGCTGGCATGGTGGCATTACTCATGCTGATGACCCTCGCTTTTTACAACGATATCCTGCGATTACTCGGGTAGCGGAGCTAGGAACCTTTAATATGCGTGGACTTGTGACGCGCGCGCTCGGCGTGCTTATGCTGTTTTATGCCGTGGCCGCGTGGGCCCAGTACGATTTCAGGGTCGCCGATGTGCAGGTTACCGGGGTGCAACGCCTCGAGCCCGGCACGGTGCTGACGTATCTGCCGATCAGTGTCGGTGATCAGCTGACTCAGGCGCGTGCCCAGCAGGCGATTCGGGCACTCTACGACACCGGCCTGTTCGAGAACGTCAGCCTTGAACGCAATAACGACGTTCTGGTGGTTGATGTCGTCGAACGCCCGGAGATTGCGCGATTCACGATCGAGGGCAACGAACAGATTGGCGGCGACCAGCTCAAGGAGGCGCTCAAGCAGCAGGGGCTGGCTCGAGGCGAGCTTTACAAGCGCTCGCTGGTCGATCAGCTGCAACAGGAGTTGCGGCGCCAGTACTACGCGAACGGTTTCTACAGCGTCGAGATCGATACCGATGTAAGCGATCTCGGCAACAACCGCGTGGCGATCGATATCACCGTGCAGGAAGGCCGGGTGGCCTCCATCAAGGATATCAACATCATCGGTAACAACGACTTCTCCGATGAGCAGATCAAGGACGTGTTCTCGCTCAAGGCCAGTGCGCCGGCCTATACCCACCCGCTGACGTTCTGGCGTAGTCGGGACCGCTATTCGCGGGAGAAACTGTTGGGCGATCTCGAGTCGCTCAATTCCTTCTACCAGAACCGGGGTTATATCCGGTTCAACGTGTCGTCGATCCAGGTGTCGCTGTCGCCGGATCAGCGCGATATCTTTCTCACCGTCAATATCGATGAGGGCGCGCAGTACACAATCGATGAATACCAGTTTGCTGGCGACATGATCGTGCCCGAGGCGAGTCTGCAACGCCTTGTGAGCATCGAAAAGGGCCAGACGTTCGCGCGCAGTGATGTGGACGCGTCGGCCAATCGCATCAGCTCCGGATTGGCCGACTTCGGCTACGCCTTTGCCGACGTGGACCCGCTGACGAAGGTGAACGACGAGAACAAGACCGTCGAACTGACATTTTTTCTGGATCCCGGCAAGCGTGCCTACGTACGTCAGATTGCATTCAACGGCAACCAGAAGACCAACGACGAAACCCTGCGCCGCGAAATGCGTCAGTTCGAGGGCGCACCGTTCTCGCGTCGCGCGGTTGAGCGTTCACGCACCCGGTTGGCGCGTCTGCCGTACATACAGGATGTCCAGGTCGATACCCTGAAGGTTTCGGGCTCCGAGGATCTGGTGGACGTGGATTACGGCGTCACGGAGCGTGCCGCGGGTACGTTGCAGTTCGGTGTCGGTTTTTCCGACGCCCAGGGCTTCCTGATCAATGGCAGCGTGTCGCACAGCAACTTCCGCGGTACCGGCAACCGGGTCACTCTGCGCGCCGAAACCAATGACTTCGCACAGAGTGTGAGCGCCAGCTGGACTGACCCGTATTTCACCGATGAAGGCGTGTCCCGCACCATTTCCGGTTTTTACCGCGATACCAGTCAACTGGTTCGCGTGGGTTCCGGGTTTGACTTGAACTCGCTTGGTGGTGCCGTGACATTCGGTTTGCCGATAACCGAGTATTCGCAGCTGCGTGCCGGCCTGGGTGTGGAGACCAACGAGATCAACTCCGCACGGGGGCGTGATGGCGACCAGCGGGTTTCCGACGAGCTCGACGAGTTCATCGAGGAAAACGGGCGCGACGCCACAACCTACGAGCTTCAGACCGGCTGGCAACGCGATACCCGCAACCGCAGTTTCTTTGCCACCCGCGGTTCCAATACCGAGGTCCAGTTCAATATCAAGGGCCCGGGTTCGGATCTGGAATATTACGACGCCAGCGCGGAACACACGCGTTACTTCCGCGTCGGCTCCTGGTTGCCGGTTCTGTCGGACAAGGTGGTGTTGTCGGTCGACGGCCGGGTGGCCCAGACCGATATATGGGGCGAAGGCGAAGACGTGCCGCCCTACGACAATTTCTTTGCCGGTGGCACGCGGTCGGTGCGTGGTTTCACCAATGGCGGGCTGGGGCCGCAGGACTCCTTCGATAATCCGTTCGGCGGTCAATTCCTGACCACGGTGCAAAGCGAACTGGTGATCCCGACCTTCCTCGAGTCGGATAACAAATCGACGCGCCTGTCGGCGTTCTATGACATGGGTAATGTCTATGAACAGGCCAGCGATTTCGACGCCGGCGAATTGCGTAGTTCGGCCGGTGTTGCGTTCTCCTGGTTTACACCGTTTTTCGGTCTGTTGCGGGTGAGTTACGCAGCGTATGTCGATGACCAGGGCGATGACGAAGTGGACCGTTTCCAGTTCTCGTTCGGCGTCGGCCTGTAAGGCGCAAGGCCGGAATTGTCAGTGTCCGCCCCTCGTCATATTGCCCTTGTTCTGTGCGCGGCGCTCATGGCGTGGTCGCTCGCCTGTCCGGCGGCGGCCGCGGATGAGTCACGGGCTAAAACGCAGGCGGAGGAGCCGACCGGGCAGTTGCGGATCGGGGTGGTTGATCTTGCCCGGTTGATCAAGCAATCGCCGCAGGCGCAACGGGCCAAATCGAGCATGGCCAAGCAATTCGCCAACCGAAAGGATGCGCTTGAAGCGGCATCTACGGCCCTGCAGGATGATATCGACCGGCTCAAGCGGGATGCGGCAACGATGAGCGAGGCCGACCAGAACGAACTGCAGGCCAGCATCCGCGATCGTCAGCGGAAACTGCAGATGCGGCAGAGCGAATACAACGACGATGTATCCGCGGCCGAACAGGAAGAATTCGATACCATGCGCGATGATATCCGCGGGGTCATCGATGCATATGCGAAAGTCAACGATTACGATCTGATTCTGGGAGATGCCGTGCTGTATGCGACGGATACCGTCGACGTGACCGACGAGGTCCTGGCCGAGCTCGAAGCCCGCTGACTCGTGGCGGACACCGCGGACAGTCTTTTTTCACTCGCGCGGTTGGCGGAGCGTTTCGGCCTGGCGCTGTCCGAACGCGAGGGAGCCGTCGTTGTAACCGGCGTATGCGCACTGGTCCCCGGCGAAGCCGGCCGTATCAGCTTTGCCGCCGACGAATCCCGGAGACACGCCTTGACGCGCACTGCGGCAGCGGCCGTTATCGTGCCTCCGGCGCTGGCGGACGACTGCCCTGTACCGGCACTGGTCGCGAATGACCCCAAGCTCGCGTTTGCGCGTATCGCTGGCCTGTTTGAAGCCCCGAATCCGGCGCCGGGCGTGCATCCCAGCGCAAGCGTCGATACCACTGCGGTCATCGATGCCAGCGCGAGCGTGGGTGCACAGGCCGTGATTGGTGCGGGCAGCGAGATCGGCGCGCGTACTGTCATCGGCGCCGGGAGCGTGGTCGATCCGGACGTGTACGTGGGGGCCGACGGGGTGATCGCGAGTCATGTCAGTATCGGCCGCCGGACGCGTATCGGTGCCGGCGTACGGATCGAGGCCAATGCCGCCATCGGTAGCCGCGGTTTCGGCCTGGTGCACAACGGCGACGGTTGGGAAGCCATTCCACAACTGGGTGGCGTGCGTATTGAAGACGCGGTCGAAATCGGCGCGGGCACTACCATCGATCGTGGTGCCATCGAGGATACCGTTATCGGTAACGGGGTCAAGATCGATGACCAGGTGCATGTCGGCCATAACTGCGTCATCGGCGCACATACCGTGATCGCAGGCTGCACCGGCATTGCAGGATCGTGCACAATCGGCAGCCACTGCATGATCGGCGGTGGAGTGGGCGTAGGCGATCACGTGTCGATCGCTGATGGCGTCATCATCACCGCGGCCAGTCAGGTGCCCAAGAACATCGATGTGTCGGGGGTATACTCGTCGACTTTTCGGGCGATGCCGGCCGGAATCTGGCGCAAGCGCCTGGCGCTGTTTCGTCAGCTCGATCGCATCGAGCGCCGGCTGCGTCGTGTCGAGCGGCCGGACGATTGAACAGGAGAATGAAAATTTTCAATCGGTCGATAAGCCGTCGCGCCGGGATCGCTGGCGCTTGACTGGCAGGAGACGAGGAGACAAATGTGCGTCCAGCACATGAACACAGACAAATCACGCCGCACCGGGCTGTGGGACGCTCCGGAACTGGAACGCGGACTGTATATGAATAAACTGGAGATTCCCCGATGAGTGAAGAAGACGACATTCGGGCAATCATGCGGCAGGTGCCGCATCGATTCCCGTTTTTGTTGGTCGACCGGGTATTGACCTGCGAGCCTGGAAAGTCGATCACAGCGATCAAGAATGTCACCATCAACGAACCGTTTTTCCCGGGGCATTTTCCGGGCCATCCGGTCATGCCGGGTGTGCTCATACTGGAAGCACTGGCCCAGGCCGGCCTTATCCTGGGCATGCGGACCGTAGAGTCGGAGGAGGGCACGATCGTGTATTTCGCCGGTATCGACAAGGCGCGCTTCAAGCGTCAGGTGGTGCCCGGCGATCAACTGCTGCTCAAGCTTGTCATCGGCTCGGCCAAGAAGCGCGTCTGGCGTTTCGATGCCGAAGCGTGGGTCGGCGACGATCTGGCATGTCGCGCCCAGATGATGGCGATTCCGGGGAAGCCCGATGGCCGTTGATCCAAGCGCTCAAGTTCATCCCGAAGCGGAGTTGGCCGACGACGTCGAAGTCGGGCCGTTCACTGTCATCGGCCCCCATGTCCGGATTGGTTCCGGGACGAGCATAGGGCCGCACGTGGTCATCTCGGGTCATACCACCATCGGTTGCGACAACCAGGTGTTCCAGTTCGTGTCGCTGGGCGCGGAGCCGCAGCATCGCGCCTACAAGGGCGAGCCGACGCGCCTGAGCATCGGTGACCGCAACACGTTCCGCGAATTCTGCAGTGTGCACCGTGGCACCACGCTCGATCAGAGCGAGACCATGATCGGCGACGACAACCTGCTGATGGCGTATACCCATGTCGCCCACGACTGCGTGCTCGGCCATGGCATCACCATGGCCAACGGTGCCAGCCTCGCCGGCCATGTGCGGATCGGCGATTACTGTCTGCTGGCCGGGTTCGCGCTGGTGTATCAGTTCCGGCGTGTGGGCACGATGGCGTTTCTGGCTTATTGCAGCGGCGTCCAGCAGGATGTGCCCGCATTCGTGCGGTCTTCCGGCGCGCCCGCTCAACCGCACGGTATCAACTCGGTGGGCATGCGGCGGCGCGGTTATTCCGAAGCCGAAGTCGCCGCCGCCAAGCGGGCTTACCGCACCATCTACCGTTCCAAGCTGAGGCTGGAACAGGCCAAGGATGGATTGCGCGAACCCGCGCAAGACAGCGAGGCGGTGCGGATCATGCTGGAGTCGCTGGAAGCCGCCGAACGCGGCATCATCCGCTGAGATTGCAGCCGGGGTCCGGCGCCGGAATGACGGATGCGAAAACGCCAGCGCCGGTGTTTTTTCTGGTCGCCGGAGAGCAATCGGGGGATGCGCTGGGTGCGGGCCTCATCGAGGCGCTACGCGTCTATTATCCGCAAGCGCGGTTCCAGGGCGTGACGGGACCGCTCATGCGCGCGGCAGACTGCGAATCGCTGGCCGATGTCGACGAGTTGTCGTTATTCGGCGTCAGTGAAGTGATCGGCGAAATCCCGCGAGTGCTGCGATTGCGTAAACGGCTGTATCGGCATCTGGTATCAGCGCCGCCCGCGGTATTCATCGGTATCGATGCGCCGGCGTTCAATACGGGCCTGGAGCGCCGCCTCAAGGCAGCCGGTATCGCCACGGTGCACTATGTGTGCCCCACCGTGTGGGCGTGGCGGCAGGGCCGGTTGCGCAGCATCCGGAAGGCCGTGGATCGGCTGCTCGCCATTTTCCCCTTCGAGGCCGCGTTCTTCAGCGAGCACGGCGTGCCGACGACGTTTGTCGGCCACCGACTGGCCGACGAAACGCCGCTGCACCCGGAACCGTCGAGTGCGCGCCGAGCGCTGGGCTTGCCGGGCGACGGACTTCTGGTCGGACTGTTGCCGGGCAGTCGGAAATCGGAGGTCAGCCGACTGGGGCCGCAGTTCATCGGTACCGCGCTCTGGCTGGCCGAGCGGTTGCCGGGTGTACGGTTTGTCGCGCCCATGGCCACGCCCGGTGTGCGCGAGTGTTTCGAAGCCGAACTGGCCGCGCGCGGCGGCGGTCTCGATGTGCAGCTCGTGGATGGTCGTTCGCGAGAGGTCATGCGGGCAGCCGATGTTCTTCTGCTCGCGTCGGGAACCGCCACCCTGGAAGCGTTGCTCGCCAAGACGCCCATGGTGGTGTCGTATATGTTGTCGCAGAGCAATTACTGGCTTGCGCGCAGCCTGAACCTGATCAAGGTCGAGCATGTCAGCATGCCCAATCTGCTGGCTGGACGCCCATTGGTGCCGGAGTTTCTGCAACAGGATGCGCAACCCGAGATCATGGGCGCCTGGCTGTATCGTTTGCTGACATCGCCGGCGGCACGGGCTGTCCAGGTCGACGCCTTTGACACGATTCACCGGCAGCTCGCGCGTGATGCAGACCGCAGTGCGGCGGCGGCTGTCGTCGAGCTGCTGGACCGCACTCCGTGAGCGAGCGCAAGCGTTTCGCCTGTCCGTGTGTCGCCGGTGTCGACGAGGTCGGACGCGGCCCGTTGGCGGGGCCTGTGGTGGCTGCTGCCGTGATTCTGCCGTCCCGTCCGTTACCCAGGGGGGTGACGGACTCAAAGGCACTGACCCATGCCGCGCGCGAGGCGCTGGACACCAAGATCCGCAACCGGGCTCTGGCCTTCGCGCTTGGCGAGGCGTCGGTAGCCGAAATCGATTCAATCAATATCCTGCAGGCCAGTCTGCTGGCCATGCGGCGCGCGGTCACCGCGCTGCGGTTGACACCGTTTGCCGCCTGGGTCGATGGGAACACACCGCCGCATCTGGCCATGCCGGTGCGCACGGTTGTGGGGGGCGACGGCTGGGTGCCGGCGATCAGTGCGGCGTCCATCGTGGCCAAGGTCGCGCGGGACCGCCAGATGGTCGCGCTGGATGCGTGTCATCCCGGCTATGGATTGGCCCAGCACAAGGGTTACGGTACGGCCGCCCACCGCGAGGCACTGGCACGGCTGGGGGTGTCGCCGGTCCATCGGCGCAGCTTCGCACCCGTGGCGCGGATGCTCGCGTCCAAGGCACGTTCGATTACACGTTAGGATAGCGACATGGATTCCCCGTTCATTCATCTGCGCGTCCATACCGAGTACTCGCTGTCGGACGGCATTGTGCGTATCAAGCCATTGCTGTCGCAGACGCGCGAGGCCGGCATGCCGGCGGTTGCCGTAACCGACAACGTCAACCTGTTCGGGATGGTCAAGTTCTACAAGACGGCGCTCGCCGCGGGCGTCAAGCCGATTGTGGGCGTGGATCTGTTGATCGACGAGGGCGCCGGGGAGACGGCCTCGCGCCTCACGCTGCTCGCGCGCAACCGCGAGGGATATCGGCATCTGTGCGAGCTGCTGACCCGGGCGTATCTGCATGGTCAGGACCGCGGGCAGGTATTGTGTCGGCGTGACTGGGTAGCCGAGAAAAGCGCCGGCCTGATCGCACTTTCCGGTGGCATGGTGGGCGATGTCGGCCAGGCGGTGATGGCGGGCAAGCTCGACGCGGCCGACGCCCACGCAGGGTACTGGCAATCGGTGTTCGGCGATGATTATTATCTCGAGTTGACGCGCTGCGGGCGCACGGGTGAGCCGGGATGGCTGGCAGAGACCGTGACTCTGGCGTTGCGGCGCGATATACCGGTGGTCGCGACCAACGACGTGCGTTTCCCGCGCGCCGAGGATTTCGACGCCCACGAAGCGCGCGTGTGTATTCACGGCGGGCATACGCTGGCGGATCCGCGGCGGCCGAAGAACTATACCCCGCAGCAGTATCTCAAGACGCCGGAGGAAATGGCCGAGCTGTTCTCGGATCTGCCGGAGGCCATCGAGAACACCGGCGAGATCGCGCGCCGTTGCAACCTCGAACTCACGCTTGGCGAGAATGTGTTGCCGGAGTTCCCGGTGCCGGAGGGCCACGACGCCGTCAGCTTTTTGAAGGCGGAGTCCGTGCGCGGCCTTGAAACACGACTGGCCGAGCTGTACCCGGACGCCGATGCCCGTGCGGCCCAACAGTCCGCCTACGACGAACGGCTGGCCCACGAACTCGGCGTGATCGAATCGATGGGGTTTCCCGGCTACTTTCTGATCGTGGCCGACTTCATCCGCTGGGCTCGTGAAAATGGCATCCCCGTCGGGCCGGGGCGTGGCTCGGGTGCCGGTTCGTTGGTGGCTTACGCGCTCGGTATTACCGACCTCGATCCGCTTGAATTCGACCTGCTGTTCGAGCGCTTCCTCAACCCTGAACGCGTCTCCATGCCCGACTTCGATGTCGATTTCTGCATGGACGGGCGCGACCGTGTGATCGAATACGTCGCCCAGGCGTATGGCGCCAACCGGGTCTCGCAGATCATCACCTACGGCACCATGGCCGCGCGTGCGGTGCTGCGCGACGTGGGCCGCGTGCTGGGACACCCCTACGGCATGGTCGACCGGATCGCCAAGCAGGTGCCGTTCGCGCCCGACATGACGCTCGACCGCGCGCTGGAGGAGAGCGAAGATCTGCGCGTCAGCCGTCAGGACGAAGAGGTGGCCTACCTGCTCGATCTGGCGATGGCGCTGGAAGGGCTGTCGCGCAATCCGGGCAAGCACGCCGGCGGTGTGGTCATCGCCCCGGACGACCTCATCGAGTTCACGCCGCTGTACTGCGAACCGGGCGGGCATAACCGGGTCACCCAGTTTGACAAGGACGACGTCGAGGCGGTCGGGCTGGTCAAGTTCGACTTTCTGGGCCTGCGCACGCTTACCATCATCGACCGCGCCGTGGAAGTGGCGAATCGGCGGCTGGAAAAGCAGGACAAGGCGCCGATCGATGTGCGCTCGATCGCCATGGACGACAAGGCCGCGTTCGATCTGCTCAAGGCCGGCGACACGACCGCCGTATTCCAGGTGGAGTCGTCGGGCATGCGACGGCTGATCAAGCGCCTCAAGCCGGATGCCTTCGAGGACATCATCGCGCTGGTGGCATTGTATCGGCCCGGACCGTTGGAATCGGGCATGGTCGAGGACTTCATCGACCGCAAGCACGGCCGCACCAATGTGGTTTACCCGCACGATTCGCTCGCGGAAGTGCTGGAGCCCACTTACGGCGTCATTCTGTATCAGGAGCAGGTGATGCAGATTGCGCAGGTGCTGGCGGGGTACTCGCTCGGCAGCGCGGACATGCTGCGCCGTGCCATGGGCAAGAAGAAAGCCGAGGAGATGGCCAAGCAGCGCGATGGCTTTCTGGAAGGCGCGGTCGCCAATGACGTCGACAAGGACACGGCCGGTTATATTTTCGATCTGGTCGAGAAGTTCGCCGGCTATGGCTTCAACAAGTCGCATTCGGCCGCCTACGCGCTACTCACCTACCAGACTGCCTGGCTGAAAACGCACTATCCGGCGGACTTCATGTCGGCTGTGCTCTCGGCGGACATGGATCACACCGACAAGGTTGTGATCATGATCGACGAGTGCCACCGCATGGCTATCGAGGTGGCGCCGCCCGATGTCAATGCCTCGGAATACGATTTCTCCGTGGTCGATGACGCCACCATCCGTTACGGCCTGGGCGCCATCAAGGGCGTGGGCAAGGGCGCGATCGAATCCATCATCAACGAACGCCGCGAAGGCGGAACGTTCGCCAATCTCTATGATTTCTGCCGGCGTATCGATACCGGCCGTGCCAACCGGCGAGCGCTGGAAGCATTGATCAATGCCGGTGCGCTCGACGCGCTCGGGCCCAACCGCGCGAGTCTCATGCAGGGCCTGACGCGCGCGCTTGCGGCCGCCGATCAGGACCGTGTTGCCACCACTGCAGGTCAGAACGACATGTTCGGCCTGGCCGAAAGCCCCGATACCGCCGGGCCGCCGCTGGAGACGCGTGACGAATGGCCGGAGGACGAGCGCCTCAGGGCCGAGCGGGACACGCTGGGGCTGTACCTCACCGGGCATCCCATCAAGGCTTGGGAGGACGAGCTGGCGCTCATGACCAATGGCAAGATCGCCGAGCAGGTCGCGGCCATGCCGCGCCCGGAGGAGGGCGCTCGGGCGCGCAAGAGCGATCGCCGGCGGGCCATCGTCGCCGGCCTGGTAGTCGAGTTACGGCGGATGAAGAAAGGCCGCCGCATCATCGTGGTACTGGATGACGGCAGCGGACGCATCGAATGCCCGCTGTTCGAGGACAAGGCCGCGGAATTCGACCATCTGTTGTCGGCCGACCGGCTCGTGATCGTCGAGGGGCGCCTGCAGTTCGATGATTTTACCGACGGTTTTCGTCTCAACGCCGACAACGTCATGGATATCGACGGCGCGCGCGAGCGCTATGCCAGCCGAATATTGCTTCAGTTGCGCGCCGGAGGCGATATCGACGTCGATGCGTTGGCCGGCTGTGTCGATCGCTACCGTGCCGAGGTCGGATGCGATGTGGTCGTGCGCTATGCCAACGAGCAAGCCCGCGCGGTGTTAACGCTGGACGACACCCGTGTACGCGTCTGCAATGGCCTGCTCAGCGATCTGCGGGGTCTCGTGGGTGCGGATCGGGTGCAAGTACGTTATCGTCGCGCTCAGACAGCGACACCCTGAACTGTTCCAACCTGATTCCAAGAATACGCACCGATGGCGCAAAAAAACCTCGACTATCTCGACTTTGAACAACCGATCGCCGAATTGCAGGAAAAGATCGAGGAGCTACGCTTTGTCGCCGATGGCAGCGAAGTCAATCTCAGCGAGGAAATTAACCGCCTGGAGTCCAAGCGCCGCAGTCTGACCGAGCAGATCTTCGCCAAGCTGTCGACCTGGCAGGTGGCGCAGATGGCACGCCACCCCCGGCGGCCGTACACCCAGGACTATATCGACGGCATGTTCTCCGATTTCGTCGAACTGCATGGCGACCGCGCCTATGCCGACGATCCGGCGATCATCGGCGGCATCGCTCGCCTCGGCGAACATTCCGTCATGGTGATTGGCCACCAGAAAGGCCGTGACACCAAGGAAAAGATCCACCGCAACTTCGGCATGCCGAGGCCGGAGGGGTATCGCAAGGCGCTGCGTTTGATGAAGCTCGCCGAACGTTTCGGGCTGCCGGTGCTCACGCTCATCGATACCCCCGGCGCCTATCCCGGCATCGGTGCCGAGGAACGCAACCAGTCCGAGGCGATTGCGCGCAATCTGTTCGAAATGGCACGCCTGCGGGTTCCCGTGCTGTGCACGGTCGTGGGCGAGGGTGGCTCGGGTGGCGCGCTCGCCGTCGGCGTGGGCGATTACTTGATGATGCTCCAGTACAGTATCTATTCGGTGATTTCGCCCGAGGGCTGCGCCTCCATCCTCTGGAAAAGCGCCGAAAAAGCCGAGGACGCCGCCGAAGCCATGAAGGTCGGCTCCAAGGACTTGAAACGTCTCAAACTCGTGGACGAAGTGCTCGACGAGCCGCTGGGCGGCGCCCACCGTGACCCGGAAGCGCTCATGAGCGCCTTGCGCGAGCGGTTGCTGGCCCAGATCACGCGTCTCAAGGCCATGAACCTCGATGAGCTGCTGGACGCCCGGTATGAGCGCTGGATGGGATTCGGCGACTTCAAGACCGTGGGGTGAATGCGCCGATTCAGGCGCTGATCCGGGCGCTGGTGCGGGCGCCGGGAGCGCCGGCGGCGCTGGCGGTAGCCTACAGTGGCGGCCTGGATTCCACGACTTTGTTGCATGCGCTGCGCGCATCCTGGCCCGAGTACCGACTACGGGCCATTCATGTTTGCCATCATCTGCAGCCGCAGGCCGAGTCATGGGCAGCGACATGCGAACAGCGCTGCCATGCCTGGGGTATCGAGTTCACCCGTTTGGATGTGACGGTTCCGGATGACGGTCGGAGCATGGAGGCTGCGGCCCGCGAGTCGCGCTATGCCGCGTTCGAGCGTGTACTCGCGCCTGGGGAGGCGCTGGTGACGGCGCACCATGCTGAAGACCAAGCCGAAACCTTTCTGCTGCAGGGGCTGCGTGGTGCCGGTGTGCGCGGTTTGGCGTCCATGCCGGCCCATGCTCCATTCGGTGCGGGCAGCCATTGGCGGCCGTGGCTGCATATCGAGCGCGCGCGGATTCGAGATTATGCCGATGATCATGGCCTGCATTGGGTAGAGGATCCGAGCAACCGCGATCCCGCTGTCGATCGCGGGTATGTACGGACGTCAATCTGGCCAGAGGTGACCCGACGCTGGCCCGCCGCTGCGCGCACGCTGGCGCGTAGCGCGGCCTGGGCCGCACAGGCCAGCGCCGCGGTGGACGCGCTGGCGGAAATCGATCTACAGGCCGTGCAGGCGTCAGACGGTGCGCTCGACTTGACGGAAATGGCGCGGTTGAGCGCGGCCCGCCAGGCCGAGGTCCTACGCCGTTGGCTTGCCGCGGCAGGGCTGGATACGCCGGATCACCGCCATCTCGAGCAGATTCTCGCGCTTGCCGAAGCGCGCCTTCGGGCCAGTCCCTGTGTCGCGTATGCCGACACCGAAGTCCGTCTTTTCAACGGTGGTCTGTATGCCATGCCGAGCCTGTCAGCGGTGCCGGACGGCGAGTGGCGCTGGTCCGGTCAGACGCCACTGGAATTGCCCGCCGGCGCCGGGCGCTTGTCGTTGACTGGCGCTAGCGGCGCGGCGCTGGATCTGCGGGTATGTTTTCGTAGCGGCGGTGAGCGCGTCGAAACCGCGACCGGGACGCGCCGCGCGCTCAAGGATATGCTGCGTGAAGCCGGCATTCCGCCCTGGGTTCGCGATCGTATGCCGCTGATCTATAGTGGCAACCGGCTCATCGGTGTTGCCGACCATTGGCGACACCCCGAGCTTGCGGCGTTGCTGGACGGCCATGACATGCGTTTTGTATGGCAACATTCGCTGGTCGGAGACGGCACTCGCATTGTCGATAACCGGGGTTTCGGCTAGCATGCGCGCAAGTATTCCCCGGTAACGTTATTTGGATCGCGTATGTCAGGCGACGCGGCAGGCACCCGCTATATATTCGTGACCGGCGGGGTGGTGTCTTCGCTGGGCAAGGGCATTTCCGCGGCATCGCTGGGCGCGCTGCTGGAAGCGCGTGGGCAGAGCGTGTCCGTGATCAAGCTCGACCCGTATCTCAACGTCGATGCCGGCACCATGAGTCCGTTCCAGCACGGCGAGGTTTATGTTACCCGCGATGGCGCGGAGACCGATCTGGATCTGGGCCACTACGAGCGCTTTCTCAAGACGCGCACCTCGCGGCTGTCGAACTTCACAACGGGTCAGATCTACAACAACGTCATCAACAAGGAACGCCGCGGCGATTACCTGGGTGGCACGGTGCAGGTCATCCCGCACATCACCGACGAGATCAAGCGCTGCATTCTGCAGGGTGGTGAGGGGGCGGACATCTGCCTGGTCGAGATCGGCGGGACCGTGGGCGATATCGAGAGCCTGCCGTTTCTGGAGGCGATCCGTCAGTTCGCTGTGGAACTGGGGCATGACCGTGTGTTGTTCATGCACCTCACGTTGGTACCCTTCATCCCGTCCAGCGGCGAGATGAAGACCAAACCTACCCAGCATTCGGCCAAGGAGCTGCGCTCGATCGGTATCCAGCCGGATATCCTGCTGTGCCGGGTCGATCGGCCGTTGCCCGAAAACGAGCGCCGCAAGATCGCGTTGTTCACCAACGTATCGGACCGTGCGGTGATCGCCGCGGTCGATGTCGACGACATCTACAAGATGCCGGGTCTGTTTCAGCAGCAGGGGCTGGACGCGCTGGTGCTCGAGCATTTCCGCATCGATGCCGACGACGCCGATATTTCCAACTGGGATGCGCTGGTCGACGCGCGTATCAGCCAGGACGAAACCGTGCGCGTGGCCATGGTCGGCAAATACGTAGACCTGGCGGATGCCTACAAGTCGGTCAACGAGGCGCTTTCGCACGCCGGCCTGCACACCGGCACGCGGGTCGATATCCACTACGTGGACTCGGAAACGGTCGAACGCGATGGCGGCGCCTGTCTGGCGCCGATGGACGCCATTCTGGTACCCGGCGGTTTCGGTGAGCGCGGTATCGAGGGCAAGATCACCGCCGCCCGTTACGCGCGTGAAAACGGGGTGCCGTATTTCGGCATCTGCCTGGGCATGCAGGTTGCCTGTGTCGAGTTCGCGCGCAATGTGGCGGGGCTGGGCGGCGCCTACAGCACCGAATTCCGGCCCGAGCCGGAGCACCCGATCATCGCGCTGGTGACCGAATGGCACGATCTGGCCGGTGACGTTCAGCAGCGCGATGCCGAGGTCGATCTGGGTGGCACCATGCGTCTGGGCGAGCAACGTTGCCGCCTGGTGAACGACACGCTGGCCGCTCGTAGCTACGGCACCGACGAGGTGCTCGAGCGTCATCGCCACCGCTACGAATTCAACAATCTTTATCGGGAGGCGCTCGGTAATGAGGGCCTGGTGTTTTCGGGCTTCTCGACCGACGATGACCTGGTGGAGATCGTCGAACTGGCGGATCACCCCTGGTTTCTCGGCTGCCAGTTTCACCCCGAATTCACCTCGACCCCGCGTAGCGGCCATCCACTGTTCATTGGTTTCATCGCGGCGGCGCGCGCGAGGAAGTGTGCATGAATCTGTGCGGTTTCGAGGTCGGGATCGATCGCCCGCTGTTCCTGATCGCGGGTCCGGACAGCCTGGAATCGCCGCAATTGGCACTGGATGTGGCCGGTCATATGGCCGAGCTGTGCGGTGAATTGGGCATCGGGTATATCTTCAAGGGCTCGTTCGACAAGGCCAACCGTAGCTCGGGCGATAGTTATCGCGGCCCGGGATTGGATGCCGGGTTGGAAATGCTGGCGTCGGTCAAGCGCGAAATCGGTGTGCCGGTGACCACCGATGTGCATGTGGAAGCCCAGGTCGCGCCGTTGGCCACGGTGGTCGATCTGTTGCAGACGCCGGCCTTTCTGTGCCGGCAGACGGACTTCATCCAGGCGGTCGCGGCCAGCGGCGTCCCGGTGAATATCAAGAAGGGCCAGTTTCTGTCGCCGGAAGAAATGCAGGGTGTAGTTGCCAAGGCGCATGCCGCCGGCGGTGAGCAGATCATGGTCTGCGAGCGCGGCTATGCTTTCGGTTACAACAATCTGGTGGCCGATATGCGTAGTCTGGCCATCATGCGTCGCACCGGCTGTCCGGTTGTCTTCGATGCAACGCATTCGGTGCAGCTGCCGGGCGGACAGGGCAACCGTTCCGGCGGCGCGCGGGAACAGATTCCCGTGTTGGCCCGCGCCGCGGTGGGTGCGGGGGTGTCCGGATTGTTCATGGAGACCCACCCCGATCCCGATGCGGCCCTGTGCGATGGCCCCAACTCCTGGCCGCTGGCGCAGATGCGCGGGCTGCTGGAAACCCTCGTGGAACTCGACAATGTCGTCAAACAGCGCGGTTACAGTGAATACGCGCTGGATTCCGATTAGTCAGAACTCAACCAAAACAAGCCTTACGTTATGTCCAAGATCAAGCAAATACGCGGCTATCAGGTCATCGATTCTCGCGGCAACCCGACCGTAGCCGCCCGGGTGACACTGGAAACCGGCGCGGTCGGCCTGGCCATGGTGCCGTCCGGCGCCTCGACCGGCAGTCTGGAGGCCGTGGAGCTGCGTGATGGCGACGCCAATCGTTATCTCGGCAAGGGCGTGACCCGGGCCGTGGCCAGCGTCAACAACGAGATCGCGAAAAAGCTCAAGGGTTTCGACGCCGACGATCAGGCCGGGCTCGACAAGACGCTGATCGATCTCGATGGCACGCCCAACAAGGTGCGTCTGGGCGCCAATGCGCTGCTGGGTGTATCGCTGGCGGCCGCGCGTGCCGGCGCCGCGGATGCCGGTCAGGGACTGTATGATTTTCTGGGCCACGATCAGGCCACCACGCTACCCGTGCCGATGATGAACGTCATCAACGGCGGCGCGCATGCCAACAACAATGTCGACATGCAGGAATTCATGATCGTGCCGGCCGGCATGAGCAGTTTTTCCGAGTCGCTGCGTTGCGGCGCCGAGATCTTCCAGCATCTCAAGAAGCTGCTGGGCGAACGCGGCCTGTCGACTTCGGTGGGCGACGAGGGCGGCTTTGCCCCGGATTTGCCGTCCAACGCCGCGGCACTGGATACGCTGGTCGAAGCGATCGAGCGCGCGGGTTACAAACCCGGCGAGAACGTCTGGCTCGGGCTGGACGCCGCGAGTACCGAGTTCTGTGTCGACGGGCGTTACCAGCTGGAGTCCGAAAACGCCACATACGATGCGGCCGGGTTTGTCGATTATCTGGCCGACCTGGTGGATCGTTACCCGATCATCACCATCGAGGACGGCATGGCCGAGGACGACTGGGATGGCTGGGCGCTGCTTACCGAACGCCTCGGCGACCGTGTGCAGCTTGTCGGCGATGATCTGTTCGTGACCAATACCCGCATTCTGCGGGAAGGCATCGAACAGGACATCGCCAACGCGATCCTGATCAAGCCCAACCAGATCGGCACGCTCACCGAAACGCTGCGTGCTATCGATGTGGCCACGCGGGCGGATTATGCGGCCGTGGTCTCGCACCGCTCCGGCGAAACCGAGGATGCCACGATCGCCGATCTGGCCGTGGCCACCGCAGCGACCCAGATCAAGACCGGCTCGCTGTCGCGTTCGGACCGGGTCGCCAAGTACAACCGTTTGCTGATGATCGAAGCCGAACTGGGATCGCGCGCGGTCTACCCGGGCCTCCAGGCATTCAGCGTGGTTGACTGAATTGGGCCTGCGCGTCGATCTCGCGACCTCCGGGCGCCGGGTCACTGGACAGGTGGCGCGGGCGCGCTACAATCCGGGCATGTACCGGATCGCCGTCATCGCTCTGATCCTCGTGCTGGTCGCCCTGCAGTACCGGCTCTGGATCGCTGACGGCGGCTGGTCGGAAGTGCATCGCGTGAGCCAACAGCGACAAGCGCTGCACGAAGACAACCTGCAGGACCAGTCCCGTAACGAAGCCCTGCAGGCCGAGATCGACGATCTCAAGGCTGGCGAAAGCGCGACCCAGGGGCGAGCGCGGGCCGATATCGGCATGATCGAGCGCGACGAACAGTTTTTCCTGACGATACCCCGTAAAAACGACGCGAAAGATCGCTGACACCATGCCGTTGATTGATGGCGATACGGTGGATACCGCCGCGCTGGCTCACGCGCGCATGGCAGCGCCGATCGCCCGCGGCTGCATCCGCGTTGCAAACGACGATTTCCGTGTCGACGAGGATTGTCCGGTCGTCCTGTCCGGTGCGGGCGAACATCTCTGGTGCCGAATACAAAAGGATGGTTTGACCACCGCCGATGCCGCGCAGCGCCTGTCCCGCGCGGCCGGGGTGCATCCGCGTCATATCGGCTTTGCCGGCCAGAAGGATCGGCATGCGGTCACGACCCAGTGGTTTTCGCTCGCCTGGCCCATCAAGGTCGATGCGCCCGAACTGCCGGACGAGCCGGCGTTGCGAGTCCTGGACATCGCACGCCACGATCGCAAGCTAAAGCGCGGCGCGCATCGGGGCAACCGTTTTACGCTCCGGGTGCGCGACGTCGACGGATCGCGGCCGGAACTCGATGCGGATCTGGCGCGTATTGCCCGGGATGGGGTGCCCAATTACTTTGGTCCCCAACGTTTTGGCCAGGCCGGCCGCAATATCGAGCTGGCGCGCGCGCTGTTCGCGGGCAAACGCCTGTCGCGCGACCGCCGCGGGTTTGCGTTGTCCGCTGCGCGTTCGTTGCTGTTCAATGCGGTATTGCACGCGCGTGTGATCGACGGGAGCTGGAACCGGCTCATCGACGGCGATGCGGTCATGCTGGATGGCAGTCACAGTCTGTTCGCCCGCAACAGCAGCGGCCAGACTGCGGCCGAACTCGACGCGCGTTCCGCCGCTTTCGATATTCATCCCAGCGGGCCGCTGCCGGGACGTGAGATCGATCCGGTCGTGGAAGGCGAAGCCGGACAGCTGGAGCAGCGGGTGCTGGCCGAGTTTGCGGACCTGCAGGAGGGACTCGTTCAGTGCGGCGTCGATGCCGCCCGGCGGGCGTTGCGACTGCCGGTACACGACCTGGAGCACGCGTGGGAGGACAGCACGCTGGTGCTATCGTTCTGGTTGCCGACCGGGGCGTTTGCTACCAGCGTCCTGCGTGAAGTGGTTCAGGTCAGCGAGCCAGCGCGCAATGCGCCATGAGCGAATCTGCGCCTTTCAGCTTGTTCGCGCCGCGGTTTAAATCAATATAAAACAAAAAGATAGGACGATTTATTCATGTTGATTCGTGGCGCTATTTGAGCAGACGCCATCGGGAACAGGTCACTGTCGCCGGAGCAGGACATACAACGCGCCTGTGCCCCCGTCCACGGCGCGAGCCGAACAATAAGCCAGCACTTCGTCGCGCTGGCGCAGCCAGCCTGCCACCTTGGTTTTGAGTATCGGGCCGCGGTGGCCCGAGCGCAGTCCCTTGCCGTGAATGATCCGAACGCAGCGATAATTCCGGTCCAGGGCCTCGCCCAGAAACACGGCGAGGCAATGGCGGGCGACATCCACGACCATGCCGTGCAGATCCAGCTCGGCCTGACAGCGGTAGTGGCCGCGCCTTAGACGCCGCATGACCGAGAGTTGTATACCCTCGCGGCGATGGTGGAGGTCATCCCCGGTCTCGATATCGGGCGGCGGATCGTCCAGCAGTTCGCCGATCACGGCGCGCTCATCGGCTTCGCGCATGATGGGGCGGGCCGACGGCAGTGTCCGCCGCGGACGGCGTTGACGGCCCCGGTCCAGGCGATCGACCGGTCCGACGGCCTTGCGGAACAGTGTGCTGTCTTCGTCGTCGACCATGGTCTGAACGCGTTCCCGTTGCATACGTTGGTGGTGCCCGGCCATTGAATAGAACAAGCCGGCGTCACCAAGCAGAACGTTGTCACTATAGGCTATGCTACGCGGCTTGCGGCGTGTACGCACGCTGGTGTTTCGTGACTTGACGAACCTTTTCATGCGACTACTGCTGAGTAACGACGACGGCTGCCACGCGATCGGACTGACGACGCTGCGCGCGGCGCTGACGCAATTGTGTCCGGATACTGTCACCGTGGCGCCGGACCGTAACCGTAGCGCTGCCAGTAATTCCTTGACACTGGAACGGCCGTTGCGTGTGCGCCGGATCGAGGACGGCCTGTATGCGGTCGATGGCACGCCGACGGATTGTGTCCATCTGGCCACGACGGGCCTGTTCGACCGTGACGCCGACATGGTGGTGTCGGGCATCAATACCGGCGCCAACCTCGGCGATGACGTGCTGTATTCCGGAACCGTCGCAGCCGCCACCGAAGGCCGCTCGCTGGGACTGCCGGCGGTGGCGATTTCCCTGGTCGGGGAGCAGCCATCGCATTATGAGACCGCAGCTCGGGTTGCGGCGGCCATGGTGGAATTACTGCAGGCGCAGCCTTTGCCACCGGACACGATTCTCAACGTCAATGTGCCGGATATCCCGTTCGACGAACTCCAGGGCTATGCGGCGACCCGCCTGGGCAATCGGCACCGTGCCGAACGGCTGATCGAGGATACCGACCCGCGCGGCCGCCCGATCTACTGGATTGGTCGTGCCGGCGGCGAGGCCGACGCCGGTCCCGGCACGGATTTCCATGCCGTGGCGAATAACCGGGTCTCCCTGTCCCCGATCAAGATCGATCTGACTCAGCACGATGCCGTGGATACCGTGCGCGACTGGGTCTCATGTCTGTGAACAGCCAGGAGAAGCATCCGCATGTGAGGGGGTTGGGAATGGCTTCGGCGCGCAGTCGAGCGCGGCTGATTGCGCGTCTGCGCCAGCTTGGAGCGGGTACCGACGAGGTGCTCGAGGCGATGGAAAAGGTGCCGCGCCACATGTTCGTGGACGAGGCCATGACCAGCCGGGCGTACGACGATACGGCGTTGCCGATCGGGTACGGGCAGACGATATCCCAGCCCTATATCGTGGCGGAGATGACCCGACTGCTGCTGGACGAGAACACCCCGGCACACGTGCTCGAGATCGGAACCGGCAGCGGTTATCAGGCGGCGGTGCTCGCCGAGTTGGTGACCACCGTGTATACGGTCGAGCGGGTGCAGCCGTTGTACGAGCAGGCACGGCGGCGTTTCGCCGAACTGGGTTATCGTAACGTGCGGACACGTCTGGCGCGCGAGGATGCGCTCGGGCTGCCCGATTACGGGCCGTTCGACGCGATCCTCGTGACCGCGGGTGCGGATCAGTTACCGACCGCGTTGTTCGAACAGATGGCCGATGGGGCACGCATGATCGTTCCCGTCGGCGACAGTGGAAACCAGCGTTTGATGGTAGTGCACCGCAATGGCGATCAGTTTTCCCATGAAACGCTCGACGCCGTGAGCTTCGTGCCGCTGATTCATAACCGTGACGAGGACGGCTGATGTTCCAGCGGCTCTATGCCGCGGTCGTGCGCGCGGCCGGGCATCGGCACGCCCCCTGGGCGCTGGGCGCGATGAGCTTCGCGGAATCGTCGTTCTTTCCGATTCCGCCGGATGTCATGCTC
>Ga0206123_10000779_pt1 | contig 31111 bp, 27 predicted proteins | sample Helgoland_Spring_2_FD_160086 | JGI IMG/M metagenome (GOLD analysis project Ga0206123, IMG submission 160086) | Pelagic subsurface seawater microbial communities from Kabeltonne, Helgoland, North Sea - Helgoland_Spring_Bloom_20160316_1 | ecosystem: Environmental > Aquatic > Marine > Epipelagic ...
CGCTTTGTCGCAAGCCAGATAATATGACGAGCGCCTTTGCCATTGTGTGCACGAACTCGCCTCTCGTCCACAGAGAAACCAGTTCGTTTTAGGAGTGCGGCAAATTTTTTTGAAGGTGACGCGGACATACCGCCAGAATACCGGTGGCGCGCAGCGCTTTGTAGGCAGACCCAAGTCCATCGGCGGTATAAAGATTGTCGTTCTGCGGGTGCGTTAACCCCTCGGGGCCATTGTCAACGTCAAGTAAAATCGCATCATAGGTATTTGTTGCGCTGCCAATGAGCATGCCAACATCAGCATCCCGGATTTCTACCCGTTGATCCTGCAACGGGTTGCCTGCACACTCACCTATCACTTCCCTGTTCCATTGCACTACACCTGGTACAAGTTCGGCTACAATCAGCTGTGCATCTTTTGCCAGGGAATTAAGTGCGGTTGCGAGGGTAAACCCCATCCCCAGTCCTCCGATCAGGATACGTGCAGATTTTTTATGGCGAAAGGGTTCACATGCAAGCACCCCCAGTGCGTCTTCCGAGCCGTGGGTGCGACTGGACATGAGGTCGCCCGGGGTACCTTTGATCCGAATGACAAATTCTTCATTACGCTTGAATAAGCGCAGCTCACCTCCATCGTTTGGTATATCGATGCTACTGAGTAAATCCCAACTGCTCATCCTGGATGCTCTGGTTAACGCGATTTTCGCGGATCTTATCGGATCTCAACCCAGTATGCACTGATGTGTTCGCAATTGAATACTAATAGGGGAAATGTTTGCAAAATCGAGTGCGATAAATTAGTTGTGCGGGGAAATTGAATAGCGCGCCTGATGTAACAAGTAGATTAGGGAAAGTGGGTTTTTCCGGGAGTTACCAAAAGCGACTGGCAGTATACTGCCAGTCGTGCCCTGGTTGGTGGTGCCTAGTCAGCAAGTGCATAGGCGGTTAGAAACTCGTAGTTCTTCGTTGCATTTTTGTTTCTGCCGTAAATACTTAAGGATTTTTCGAGATCGACAATTGCACCAGCACGGTCTCCTGCCATCGCTTTTGCTACTGCCAGGTTTGCTTGAACTTGCGACCTGTGTATTCGGATAGTATGACGGTTACTGTCCGGGACTTTTTCAAGTGCTTTTTGACAGCTATCAATCGCCTTGGAGTATTCGTTTGTCAGAATCTGATTCACACACAAGTTATTGGTGTCAGCATAGTCAGGGCTTAACGACATATCTTCGGATAACCTTGTCTTTGCTGTCTCGGAGTCTCTGTCCATTAGTTGTGTGAAGGCGGCGCCGTGGTCAAATGCTGCAACGTAATATTCAGCCTGGGTAGTTTGGTTTATGCCAACCGATGTAATACCAAAACATATCAGGGCACTAATTTTCTTTTGAAATTTGTTCATTTTGAATTCCTCAAGGTTTTCGTTTTATTGAGGTGAAATATTTCACCAGCGAGCGAACCTTAATTAGCCTTTAGGCTAGTGACAATCGAGCGTTTTTAACGTCACGGTTTAGTTTTTTTCATCACAACGTCGCAAAAGTTTTGATAATCCAATTTCCAAGGGCCTGGCTGGACAGTTCGTTCCTGGCATTTGGCTGGATAATGACGTTGTAGTAGTCCTCGGTTTTTAAGGTGTGTTTGAATAGGGGCACGAGTGTTCCTTTCTCGAAGCGAGAGTGACTTAACGGCATGGGGATAAGGGCTACACCAACCCCTTCTTCGGCTGCTTTTATAAGGGCAAACATACTGTCAAGTAACATAATTTGAGTAGTAGGTATTTTCGTTAAGCCTGCATCCTGTGCCCACATTTCCCAGGCGCGGGGTCGCGCTTTGTGAAGTAAAATTCTGTCGGGCAAAAAATTTTCATAGTCCAGTGGTGCCAACTTTTCATATAGTGCCGGGCTACAAGCGGGGATATAGTGGATTGGGAAAATCCTTTTGGCATTTTTATCATCGAGTCGTCGACCGGTGAGAACAATCCCCAGATCAGCAGTTGGACTGATACCTTCACCGGCAGCGAGGGTGTTAAGATGTAGGTCGATATTTCTGTTGGATTCGGAAAATTCGGTGATGCGAGGTAAAAATATTTCACTTGCGAAGAATTCCGGCATTTGAACAAACAACGTGGATCTCAGGTTTCCGGATATTAATGATGTGGTTGCTTCGTCAATTGCGTCAAAATGATGTTTAATTTCATCAAACAGTGATTTTCCCTCCGTGGTTAGCGCTATCGATCTGGTTTTCCGCACGAATAGCTTTGTGTGATAGGAATTCTCAAGATCTTTTATTTGGTGGCTTATCGCGCTCGCTGTGAGGCATAGTTTTTCAGCTGCGTCTTTAAAGCTGAGTAGTTCAGCGATGACGCAGAAAGTTTTGAGGCTTTTATATTGGGACAGCATTGGTTTAACCGAATCATGAGAGCGAAAGCTGAGATATCAGGAAGTGCCGCTTGACTCCTTAGTGTATTGGGGGAGAACTAAGCAATTCCTGTGCCAGAAGAAGATTTGCAATGCTAAAGTATCGCTATCAATGATTTGTTCATGCCGGAACAAACCATCTCGTAGCAAGCCGTGTCATATCAAACTCTGTAGGAGTAATTAGCCAAGTTGACATACCGCAATCATCCATCATCACGATTTTCAGACGGAGTCAGTGCTTCAACCCAGGAGAACTGGATTGCAAATCTTGATATTGAACTCGGTAATAAGCGTGGTGTAACGCGCATGACACACAGTCTGCATCGGGGTCCATTGCGGGTCCAAAAAGTATTTCAGGAAACTGATGGTAGTTGCCATGTTTATCTCCTTCATCCGCCAGGTGGGGTGGTTGCCGGGGATCAGCTGGGAATCAGGATATCCACTGGACCTCAAAGCCACGGTGTCATTACTACCCCCGCCGCTGGTAAGTTTTACCGTGTGTTGTCTGGTAAAAGCCCGCAGATTCAAAAAAATTTCCTCAAGGTGGCCGAGGATAGCCTACTGGAGTGGTTGCCTCAGGAAACGATATTTTTCCGTGGCGTAAACGCAGTTGTGGAAACTCATGTCGAGGTTGAAGCCAATGCTCAATATATTGGCTGGGAAATTAATTGTTTGGGGCGACGTGCCTCAGGTGAGGTCTTTGATGAGGGATGTTTGGTCCAGGAGATGACATTAAGTTCTGAAGGGAAGCTTCTTCATCGTGAGCGAAATAAAATTCAGGCTAGTCAAGATGATCCCCTACGACAACGTCGTTGGGGATTGGCCAGTCAAGATGTCTTTGGCACATTGATTGCACTACTTCCCTTTGAAACCATTCGCGTTGATCGATATGCGGAGCAATCGCTGGAAGATAGACTAATGCTCCTGCTCGGTCGGAATGGTGCTGCGCCTTATTGGGGCGTCACTATAAAAACAGGAATCCTTTTGGTGCGTTATTTGGGTGGGTCGTCCCAGGAATGCAGAGAGGGCTATATGAGTGTTCGGAATTATTTGCTCAAGACTTTAAGACAGATTGATGCAGTTTCGCCCAGAATATGGTTAACCTAGCGCGGGAATATCTACACCAGTTCTCCGAACTAAATTGTACCAGGATAAGAATCACTATTTGGATGCAGGGAATATGGATCTAAGCCCTAGAGATAAAGACAAGTTACTGATATTTACCGCCGGATTAGTTGCGGAAAGAAGATTGGCGAGGGGGGTTAAGCTCAACTATCCGGAATCTATTGCCTTGATATCTGCAGCCATCATGGAAGGTGCCAGGGATGGTCGGACCGTCGCTGAATTGATGTCTTTCGGTCGAACCATTCTGACCCGCGAGGAAGTGATGGAAGGAATTGCTGAAATGATTCAAGAAATTCAGGTTGAAGCGACATTTCCAGATGGCACCAAGTTGGTGACGGTACATGACCCGATTCAATAGCAGGGTGGATTTAATATTTTTGGGGACGGAGACAAGATGATACCAGGTGAGGTTTTGATTAAGGATGGTGATATAGAACTGAATGTTGGCCGGGAATGCGTCACAGTTTCTGTTGCAAACACGGGTGACCGACCGATTCAAGTGGGATCTCACTACCATTTTGCGGAAACAAACCCTGCATTAAGCTTTGATCGGGTAGTCGCGAGAGGCTTTAGGTTGAACATCTCTGCAGGCACTGCCATTCGTTTTGAGCCAGGCCAGCACCGAACAGTAGAACTTGTCGCATACGCGGGTCGCAGACGTGTCTTTGGATTTCGTGGTGAGGTCATGGGTGACCTCGATAAGCTTCCGAATAATCCGGGGGAGGATTAACAATGGTGACTATCAGTCGAAAAGCCTATGCGGAAATGTACGGGCCGACCACGGGAGACCGGATTCGTCTGGGCGATACTGAATTGTGGGTCGAAGTCGAAAAGGATTTCACCGTCTATGGTGATGAAGTGAAATTTGGTGGCGGCAAGGTCATTCGTGATGGTATGGGGCAGGGGCAGGCTTTAAGCATCGATACGCCGGATACCGTGATTACCAACGCGTTGATCATTGATCACTGGGGAATTGTAAAAGCTGATGTTGGGATAAAACATGGCAGGATCTCTGCCATTGGAAAAGCTGGTAATCCAGATATTCAACCCGGTGTAGATATTATTATTGGTGCGGGAACAGAAGTAATCGCCGGAGAGGGACAGATTCTAACCGCTGGCGGCATTGATGCCCATATTCACTTTATCTGCCCCCAACAAATCGAAGAAGCTTTAATGAGTGGTATCACTACTATGCTTGGAGGTGGTACCGGACCGGCAACAGGCACGAACGCCACGACCGCAACGCCAGGTCCATGGCACCTGGGTAAAATGTTACAGGCGGCGTCTGCATTTCCGATGAATCTTGGATTCCTCGGGAAAGGTAACGCCAGCTTACCCGGTGTTTTGGAAGAGCAGGTGATTGCAGGTGCGATGGGGCTTAAGCTACACGAAGATTGGGGTACTACACCAGCGTCGATTGATAACTGTCTTAACGTCGCTGAAAAGTTTGATCTGCAGGTAGCGATACATACTGATACGCTGAATGAATCCGGATTTGTTGAAGATACACTTGCGGCATTCAAGGGAAGAAGCATCCACACCTATCACACGGAGGGTGCTGGCGGTGGTCATGCCCCTGATATTATCCGTGCATGTGGCTTGCCTAATGTTTTACCGTCCTCAACCAATCCAACCAGACCTTACACCGTCAATACTATCGATGAGCACCTGGATATGTTGATGGTGTGTCATCACCTGGATCCGAATATCCCCGAGGATGTTGCGTTCGCTGATTCGAGGATTCGTCGTGAGACGATTGCTGCGGAAGACATACTGCATGATCTTGGCGCTTTCTCCATGATTGCATCTGACTCGCAGGCTATGGGAAGAGTCGGAGAAGTCATTTGTCGAACCTGGCAGACTGCTCACAAGATGAAGGTCCAGCGAGGTTTGCTGCCTGAGGATTCAGAGACTGACAATTTTCGCGCAAAACGATACATTGCCAAGTACACAATAAATCCCGCGATCACCCACGGAATTAGCCATGAAGTCGGTTCAATCGAAGTGGGTAAACTCGCTGATCTTGTACTTTGGAAACCAGCATTCTTTGGCATCAAACCGGCGATTATCCTGAAGGGGGGCATGATTGCTGCAGCTGCGATGGGAGACCCAAATGCCTCAATTCCAACGCCACAACCAGTGCACTTTCGTCCCATGTTTGGCGCTTTTGGGAAAGCCAATGAGACGACTTCCGTATTATTCGTATCAGGCGCGGCCAAAGATAACGGGTTAGCTGACAGGCTAGGGTTGGCCAGACCCATGGTCGCTGTTAAAAACTGTAGACAGGTAACCAAGCGGGATCTTATTCATAATACCCTGTTGCCAAATTTGGAAGTCGACCCGGAAACTTATGAAGTCAGGGCAGATGGCGAGCTATTAACCTGTGAGCCTGCTGAAAGCCTGCCTCTCACACAACGTTATAGTCTATTTTAGTGAGAGATCAGGTTGTCATGATTCACGAATGTTATGAAAAGAAGCAAGCAGGTTTATTGATTGAACCTGAAGCTGCCAGTGTGAATAACCCTGACCCAGATAGTTCAATTGAAATGGACTATTTGCAGCGGTCACGTAGTCGAGGTCGTGCAGTAGATTCGGGTGGTGATGACATCGCCTGGTTCCTGGCGCGGGGTGGTGTTATCGCTGACGGCGATGTACTAATTTCCCAACTAGGAAAATCTATCAGGGTGGTTGCAGCGAAAGAAGATGTCTCTGAAGTTCATGCGTCTTCAGCGGCATTAATTCATGCCTCGTATCATCTGGGAAACAGGCATTTACCACTGCAGATTGGAGATGGTTGGCTTCGATATCAACGAGATCATGTCATTGATGAAATGATAGGCTCCTTTGGTTTAATGGTTAAACATGTGGAGGCGCCTTTCGACCCCGAAGTTGGTGCTTATCATGGTGGTCATCGGCATGAATGAGAAATCGAACGATGCTGGACGAATTAGGCTATTAAACCTCATGCGATTGTCGAGTCCGGCTCTGCCTGTCGGGGCCTATGCATACTCCCAGGGATTAGAAACAGCGATAGCGGAAGGCATTGTTCACGATGTCAGCTCAACGGAACACTGGTTAAAAGAGATTTTTGAATTTGGATTTTCACAACTGGATATTCCTGTATTGAAGCGATTATTTACAGCCTGGTCGAGGGACGACCGCGATGCTGTGCTCTGGTGGAACCAGTTTCTACTGGCGAGTCGGGAGACTCGTGAGTTAGTGATAGAGGAAATACAGATTGGTGCGGCAATGAAGCGCCTACTCACGTCGCTGGAAGTTACACAACCCGATATGTGGAATGACGAGAAACCTGGCTTCTGCTGTCAGTATGCATTGGTAGGACATAGATGGGGCATCGAGGTTAAGGAACTTGCGACTGCGTTTGCATTTGCATGGATTGAAAATCAGGTCGGCGTTGCGACCAAATTGGTTCCTCTGGGTCAATCGGATGCCCAACGAATTCTTGGAATGTTGTTAATTGATATCGCCGATGCAGTTGAAACAGAATATTCAGATGCAGAGATTGGTCAGTCGCTATTGGGCCTGGCTGTACTCTCCAGTTGGCATGAAACGCAACCGGCAAGGTTGTTTCGATCCTGATTTAGGTCCGTTAACTGCAGCCCTGCAATACACATGAAGATAGCTTGAATAGGTAGTTAGTTATTATGAAGAAACCCCCATTAAGGTTGGGCATTGGTGGTCCTGTAGGGTCAGGTAAAACCGCGCTGGTTAAGGAATTATGTCGTGATCTTCGAGGTGTGTTGGAAATCGCTGTGATAACAAATGATATTTATACTCGTGAGGATGCTGATTTTTTATTGCGCCATCAGGCCTTGGATCCTGAACGGATTGTTGGGGTTGAAACTGGTGGATGTCCACATACGGCAATTCGTGAAGATGCATCAATTAATCTGGTTGCTGTTGACGAGTTGTGTGAGAGATTCCCTGATTTGGATATGATCATTATTGAAAGCGGTGGCGATAACCTGGCCGCAACTTTTAGTCCTGAACTGTCGGACTTAACTCTCTATGTGATTGATGTTTCCGCAGGAGACAAGATTCCAAGAAAAGGTGGACCAGGTATCACCAAATCTGATCTGCTGATTATCAACAAGACTGAACTGGCACCCCTGGTGGGTGCGGATCTTTCGGTCATGGACCGGGATGCGAGAAAAATGCGAGGAGATGGGCCTTTTGTCTTTGCCAACATTACGACTCAGGTTGGACTACGGGAAATTGTGGATTTCATTCGGCAGGCTGGTGTGCTTTCCAGATAATTGAATTCCGTTCGCATGGCTGTTTAAGCTGTTTAACATATCGTGAACCGTTGGACTGGAAGGAAAGCCTCGTTTGGGAGAGGGGACCCGCACCCGAGGCTTTCGCTTCTCTAGTTGGATTTTTTTTTGTCGATAGGCTGCTCCTTCATTAAGTTGTTGGAAATAAACTTGATGCTCAGTTCTTTCTCCTTAATGAATCTTGTTGCAAGTCGGGTGCCAATATTTGATTGGATTGCTCCATCCGGGTAACTTTTTCCTGTAGCCCAGTAACAGCAAGGCGGGCAATCGACATTTTTTTCTCAGGGCGCTTTTGCAACCGAATTTCGAAGCAGCAATCTTTGTATTTTGTGCTGGTTTATGCACTGCGGTAGGGCTTTTGGAAGCCCAGTGTTGTCAATAGGTGCAATTATCTTTGCTAAATATCTTATATGGGACTGCTGAATTACTACCCCCATGGCCAGAGGCACCCACTCCTTATTAGCATTTTGTGTGGTCGAAAAGTATTCGTCGTACATACTCTGTTCTTGGTACGTATCTTGCTCTTTTCATTTAGAGAAAATACTAATCAGGTCTGAACAGGGAAAATAATATGTCGCAGGTTTTGAATTATGGAGAAGGGAAAGATAATGCAGAGCAAATGGACGATAACTCAGGCGCGACCGCCTGGAAAAACAAGGAGACGAGTCGTCGATATGATTACCGGGTAATCCGTAAACGCTATGATGAATTAGTCGAGATTAGAAAGACAAAGGATCCCGTTAGATTACTGTACTATCTGAATGAAGGTATCCATGGGAATATGGGTGGGATGGGGTCCCCTGAACTCTATTCAGAAGCCCGATTCGGCACCAAGACACTAATAGAAAACTACATTACAGAGCTGGTGGCTGCACTTCACCAGTTAAATGAAGCGAGTTCAAAGCGTATTTCCCAGCTTGAAAAGGTAGTCTATTTCAAACAGGCCATGAAGTGCTTTGGACGGACAGCCTTGATGTTTGGTGGTGCCGGCTCTCTTGGCGCCTTTCATGTTGGCGTTATCAAAGCGTTGGTTGAACAGGATCTGCTGCCAAAAGTAATTTCCGGTGCAAGTACCGGTGCATTTGTATCTGCATTGGTTGCAACTCGATCACAAAAAGCACTGGAAAAATTGTTATTGGATGGGGACCTGGCTGAAGCGCTTCAGTTTGATGTAAGTACATCGCATCGACGTACAGTGGATCATTATGATTTTGAGAGAATGATCGAGCGACACATTCCTGATCTAACGTTTACGGAAGCCTATCAGATATCCGGAATACACTTGAATATTGCGGTGGCGCCAAGCGAGTTGCAACAGAGATCCAGATTACTAAATGCGACCACATCCCCTAACGCTTTTATCCGTGAGGCTGTGCTTGCTTCTTGTGCGGTACCCGGAATGTTTCCTGCCGTCAGTTTGAAGGCAAAAGACTTCGATGGTAAGCGACAACCATACATTCCTTCACGAACCTGGATTGATGGCTCGATTATTGGCGCTTTACCCACCAAACGATTGGCAAGGCTCTATGGCGTGAATCACTTTATCAGTAGCCAGGATAATCCAATTGCCGTACTGGCTAACAGGCACCTTCAGACTAACGTGATGTTCGATAAATGGCTTGGTATTCAACAGTCCGCATCGCGGGAATGGATGCGTGCATTTTTCCCCGTCGCGATGGAAGGCATAAAGGATATCTATCCGCTGAATGTTCTGGCGCGAAACTGGTTTAGTAACGTCACACAGGATTTTTCTGCAGACATAAACATCCTGCCGGTATCAGGTGTCTCCAGACCCGGTCAGCTATTTAAAACTCTGACCCGTGAGGAGACACAAACTCTGATTGACGAGGGTGAGCAGCGCACCTGGCCCGTCACCGAAAGAATACGTCTGAATACTGCTGTTTCCCGTTGTATTGAAGAAATATTGGCTTCACATGGGGAAACGCTCCTGATATGAAGTTATTTTGGCAGGGTATAAATTTTGCTGTAGCCGCCAGGATCTCACTGGTTACCCTTATGTGCCCTGACATGGGTTGCTAGTTTGAATTGGTGTTGACTTTGGAGACTAGGCAGCCTGGTTCGCCCTGGTTCTGGCGATTGGAGTCGAGGCAAGTTCGCTGGTCGTCAAGGTTTCAACGGTAGCTACCTCTCCTCTTTCTGCAGCCCAAAATGTGCCTTCAACATTTTTCATTCCGGCAACTCTGGCACTAATTGCCATCTGTTTGGCAAGTTCCTCACCATAGCGCTTAATTGAAAAGGATTTGCTCATGCTCTTGCCGACAGCATTAGGCCAATTGGCTTCCCAGTACCATATTTCCCTGGTGCTCCCATCTTTCAATTGGTAGTTTTTCCTGTATTTATAGACACCGGTAATACCCGTCTTGTTATTTCGACGTTTTGCGTTGCAGAATTCTTTGCGGCTAATCGGTGGGTATTTCAGCAACAGTTGATCACGAAATTCTGTTGCTTTGAATAACGCGCTATTCCTACTGCCATGTTTCTTGTCCGGAAAATTTTTCACGAGCCGTTTACCGTGACGACACAGACTCACTCGCCATGCGTGCGAGTTGCATTGTTCATCATCAATTCTGGAAATGCCGTACATGTTTTCTGCTGCACCATAGGCTAAGTTCATTTTTTATCTTTCCTTCTTTCGGATAGGTTGATATTGAAGCGCGCCAGATGCATTAGTCTGGCTCTGGTTATTGTTTTAAGCAGAATTCGTGCCATGCTGAAATTTTCAGCAAGAAGGCCTAAAAACGACGTATCCGGCGACAAATGTTGTCGTGAACATGGTTCCAGTGCACTAACTGCGTACATTGGCGCACTATGTTGTTCCATTTATTCAGCTAAAATCAGGATTTTCCCTGGCTATCCGGATGTATGTTGCAGGATGGTTGAAGGAGAAATTTGAATCACTTCGATAGGTGTATTGTGTGTTTGTACTACCTGAAAAAAAACGAAAAGCAATTATCCATGTATTTAAACATCGTGGTCAGCGGTGGGTTGATCGTTATCCCGACCTCATGCTTGCGCTGGTTCATCGGTGGAAGTTGACTCTTGACGGCATTGCGACTGCGGGTCTGCCGATTAACATTATTCACTATGGCAAGACTGAGTCAGGTCAAGCCGTTGCGCTTAAAGTAGGCGTTCCACATCCGGAACAAAAAACGGAATTGATGATGCTGCAGCATTACAATGGCCGCCACGCCGTAAAACTAATAGATTGGGATGAGGCTTCGGGTGCATTTTTGATGGAGAGAATTCTTCCGGGAACACAGCTTAGGGATTATGAAAATGTCGCTGAGCGATCACAAGTCCGGCTGGATTTGATTGCACGGTTACCACTTCCGTTAGCACCGAAACATCAACTACCAACGATAGAAACGTGGTTTGACGAAGCCTTTGTAAAGTTCAGGGGATCGTCCGAACCGAACCCGGAGTTTCTTTCGTTTATAGAGCTGGCTGAAGAGGGCTTTGCCGTTCTCAAGGGGCACTATCAGGAACCCTATTTATTACACGGTGATCTGCATCACGAAAATATACTGTGGGATGCAAAAAGAGGTTGGATTGCAATTGATCCCAAGGGTGTGATTGGACCGAAGATAATGGAGTGCGGAAGATTTCTGCAAAATTTTATCGAAGATGAAGTGCCAGGGGTTGCAGCCCTGAAGGATGCAACCGAATCGCAGGTAGCAGATGTGCTTGTCGAACGTTTTTCGGTTGTCAGCGAGATCACGGGGTTTAGTACGAAGCACCTGTCCCTGGCAACATACATAGACCAGGTGCTTAGCAGTTGCTGGAGTGTTAACGCCGGTCAGTCAGTGGACCACCGAAAGATCCGGATCATCAGGGATTTGGCTTTTAATATCTGAATTGAGCCATGGGCAAATAAGGGACGCACCAAACCTGGCACCTCTCTCCGTGATGATTGTTATCGTTTCTGGCAGTCGGCTTCTGGGCAGTCGGCTTCTGTGCAGTCCGCTTCTGGATAGTGAATCGCTTGTGAATAGCGGGTCCTTGCTAGATAGTTGTTGCGCCGCCATCCAGTATCAGGGAATGACCTGTGACATAACTTGATTGATCACCGCTGAGATAAAAAGCGGCATCAGCGACCTCTTCTACGGTTCCACGTCTTCGAAGCTGGGTCAGTGACATGATGAACTGTTCTGTTTCGGAGTTCTTTCCCCCGGTAAATCGGTCCGCCATTTCGGTTTCTATAAGTGCCGGGCACACAATGTTTACCCGTATATTGTGCGGGGCATTCTCCTGGGCTGCCGTTTTTGTCAGGCCGATCATTGCATGTTTGCTGGCAGAGTAGGGTGCTGCCATGGGGAATCCAATAACACCGGCGACCGAGCCTATATTTACAATGTTCCCTCCCTGCTGCTGACTGATCATTTGATCGAGTTCCGCTCGCAGGCAGCGCCAGGTGCCTTTGATATTAATATCCATGACCCGATCAAAATTCGCTTCGGAACCTTCGGTTAACAATTCCAGTTCACCCTCAATTCCGGCATTGTTGCAGGCAATATCAAGTTGGCCGTATTGTTCGACACAGGCTGCAACCATCCCTTCAACATCGCGCTGAATGGTCACGTCACCTTGCACAAAAAAAGCATCACCACCTGCCGCCTTGATTATTTTGACGGTCTCTTCCCCTTCTTGCTGGCGTCTGGCGGATAACACAACCTTCGCTCCCTCCGCTGCATATTTTATACAAATAGCTCTGCCAATACCGCCGCTACCGCCAGTCACCAGCGCGACTTTACCTTTGAGTGGCTTCATTTGATGCTCTCCATTTTTTTTGTTTTTATCGATTGGCCAGTCAAGCGTCTTACAAACACCGGGCAGAAGCAACCATCAATTCTACCTGTACAAAAAGCCTGTCCCTGTGTCGGATTAAGGGTTCACGACTGCAAGCCTGATTTGTGGCTTTGAGCCCACAATAAAGCCGACAAGTAGCAGCGTGACAATCGCTAAAACCGGAAACAAAATCGGCAGCGTCAGCCATTGCCCAAGCAATGCCACAGGCATGGTCATGAGTTGCGCAAATGCCATATTCATCTGAAAGATGCTCATGATTCTGCCCCTGAACTCATTTGGCACAAGGTGCTGGATAAGGATGGTACTTGAGACCATTGTGGTGGTCATGCCAACACCCAACCCAAAATTTCCGATGATGGCGTTGAGTGGCGTGTGATCGGAAACAAATATCACAAAAGACACTGAGAATATCAGCGCTCCAATTACAACCATGAGTCCCCGCTGTCGGACGGAAGCGTATCTTGTGAGGAGCATGGCAGCGAACAATGATCCAATTCCCCAGAACATGACAACATAGCCCATATTAGCTATTTCAACTTTAACCACGGTGGTGACCCAGGTAGGACCAAGGCTGGCCGTCGCCGGGTAGCCAAAACTCATCATGGCGACGATGAGGATAATGACCCAGAGAATGACATTGTGATTCCTGGCATAGTGAAGCCCGATTTTGACATCTTTTAGCGCTTCGCCAATGCCGTAGCGTTGTTTTGATTTTGATATTTGTTCGGAATCAGGCGTATATGACATCAAAGCAATACAAATAGCAGAAATGATAAGTCCGACGATGCTAAAAAGATAAGCGCCACCGAATCCCAGGCTGTCGATGAGTATTCCGGTGAACAACATCGCGAGAGGCATGGCCACTTGACCTGCTACCTGGTTGAGCGACATACCCGCTGGCGTTAATTCCGGGCCGAGCACATCCGGGACTACTGCAAGCCGGGTAGGTCCATCGATGGACTGTAGTCCGGAACTCAAAAAGGTCAGTATGAAAAAGACAATAAAGCCGAACAGGTCTCCAATACTGAGTAGCATTAGAATCGCAATGCCCATAGTTGTTAGTATTTGCAGCAATTGAATGATCAATACAATGTGCTTTCGATTGTATCGGTCTGCAAGTGCACCACCGTACAGGCCAAAGGTTAGCGCACCGACCCCTCGACTGGTGGCGATAAACGCAACCAGTAACAACCATATATCTGCTGGTGCAAAGTGTTGAACCCAGAGAATCTGGGTGATGAATTGCAACGGCATCAGCATTTGACCGATGGCGAATCCGGACAACAGATATCTGAAGTCTCGGTTAGCGAGTGGTGCCATTGGGCCAGACAATTGCATTAAGGGTTTGCCACGGTTGAAGTAATTAAAGTTTGCTGATTAAGCGCCAGGTTGTGTAAAAAATATCGAGCGAGCTAACGAATAAATTTCGACTGTTGAGTTAATGCCGCTACTGTCTCATCAACCAGTTCATTCATTATTTGCGCGACGGGTTTGACTTCATTGAAATAGCCAATACTTTGCCCTGCACCAGAATGGATGAGTGGCTCTATATCATGTTCTTCGATCGCGCCAAGCAGGTCACCGACCAATACATCCTGATAGGGCATTTTTAGTGGGGCCGGGGCATCGTCAGCCTCCCAGGCCTGGCTCCAGCCAGTTCTTACCTGGCGAAATGTTTTGCCGGATTCTGATCGGGTGATTACGGTGTCGCCGCTTCCTGCTGCCATCAGCTTTTTTGTATTGACCGGATGCATGTGGCCTTGATGTTCCTGAGATAATAGCCATGCGGTGCCCATCCAAACTCCCTGTGCACCCATTGCCAAAGCCGCAGCTATATGACGACCCGTTGCAACTCCGCCGGCAACCAGTACAGGGGTATCCCCCGCGGCATCAACTATCTGTGGTACAAGCGAATAAGTACCGATGGGACCTGTATGCGCACCCGCGTCATAACCCTGGGCGACAATTATTTCCACACCCGCGTCAATGGCGCGTTGCACATGATGTGGACTGCCTATCAGTGCCAGGGTCGTTTTGCCCCGTGCTTTTGCTGCTTTCATGACGTGTGCAGGGGCGCCTATGCCACAGGCGAACATATCAACAGAGGAATCCAGTACAGCCTGAATCTGCTCCTCTTCAATTTCAGTGGAGCGGATGAACCGCGTTCGCATACCGGGTCCCGTTGCTGCTGGCACCTGGAATTTTTCGATGAGTTTTTCGACAAATTCTTTATGTTCCTCGGGGATTTCTGCCTCAATTGCTTCACGTGAATTATGTTCAGGCATACCTGGAGGCAGGACAAGGTCGACGCCAAATGGCCTCTCACCGACCAGTTCCCTGATGGCTGCAAGTTCATCTGTTATCTCGTGAGGGAAGCGGCGAGTGGCACCATAGACACCATAACCACCAGCCTTTGTAATAGCTGCAACAGCGGCAATGTCATGGGCAAATCCAAAAATCGGGTACTCGATACCAAGCCTGTCACAAATCGGGGACCATAGTTTTGCCATGTTCTTTTCCTTTCGTTGAGCATTTCAGCGATGTGTCTGGGCTGTAAAGAGATTAGAACGGGAGCCAGGTAGAAGTAAAGCAAGGGGTTCCCGGTAGTTCCAAGTATGTTAGATTTAGCCTGAATTCATTTGAGGGTGAGAATATGTGTGATGAAGATACCGTTACCGAGAGTGAGGATTATCTGGCTCGGAATTCAGGCATGGGTCGGCGTGATTTTAATAAGATGGCGATCGGAGCAGCAGCTTTCATGATGTTACCACCGGTTGCCAATGCGCTGGATGTGGTGGGAAGCGATGTCATGGTAAACACACCGGATGGCACCTCCGATTGCTATTATGTCCACCCTGCCAAAGGTAAACATCCTGGTGTCATTATTTGGCCCGATATTCTTGGGCTGCGTCCAGCATTTCGAATGATGGGTGAACGGCTGGCAAAATCAGGTTACTCGGTGTTGGTGGTCAATCCCTATTACAGAAGTGCCAGGTCGCCCGTAATTGAACCCGGGGCGAGCTTTCAGGATGCGGAAACCCGAAATAAGGTGATGCCCTATTATCGTGCCCTCTCTGCGGAAACTAACGTGACTGATGCAAAAGCTTATGTTGCTTATCTCGATCAGCAGAAAGCGGTAGATGTAAAACGAAAAATTGGCACCACCGGTTATTGCATGGGTGGTCCCATGGTTATGCGAACTGCCGCGGCAATTCCAGAAAGGATCGGTGCTGTTGGGTCGTTTCACGGTGGTGGCCTGGTCACAGATCAGCCAGATAGTCCCCACCTGTTGATTAAGCATATGAAGGCTGACTTACTCATCGCCGTCGCCGCTAATGATGATGAGCGCGCTCCAAATGATAAAGAAGTGTTGCGTAAAACCTTCGCCGATGCGGGTCTCAAGGCAGAGGTAGAGGTATATAAAGGCGCAATGCACGGCTGGTGCCCGCCGGATTCAAGGGTCTACCATGAACAGCAAGCCGAGCATGCCTGGAGCAGGTTATTGGTTACCTTTGACAGAGCACTCGGGTAAGTGCTAAGCAGGGTTAATGTCGGGGAAGATGGGTGCAGTCGTGCACCTGCGGGAATGCTATTCCTGCGATGTAATTTGTCTGGACTGGTGCATCGGATTATTGAGATGGCGCCATCCAGGTGGTTAATCATGTCGATCTACCTTACATTTTTCCTGGGCTTATACTGGGCTTTAACAGTAATATTTTGATTTTAAAGGGTTTTTATAAAGGGCGTGAAAATTGCTTAAATTTCGATTAACAAAAGAATAATTTCGGAGGGAAACAAAATGAACAGCATAAAGTCTCTGGTTGGCGTGATCAGCCTGTGTTTTTTATCCTTTTCCGTCAGTGCCGTCACCATCCTGATTGGAGATGTTGACGGATTTGGGTTTGTGAATCCAAACAGCTATTCCAATGCCCAGGGTGGTGCACCTGATACCGATGGTGACGGGATTATAGAGGCGGGTGAGTTCTTGCCTGATCTGGCGGGTGTTGGCGCTGTCAACACGCTAGACGTGTTTGACAATCGCTCGGCCGCGGAAATGGCTGCGACAAACGGCGCGCAATGGACTGACAGATCACTTCAGGCTGCCACAACGTCACCACACTTAAAAAGTTTTACCTTTAGTTTTGCAGTGCCGACCCTGGGTGACCCTGATCACGGCGTTGATCATTTTATCAATCTGATATTTGGTGATTATGATGTTGCACCGGCTTCCATTCTCGTTGACGGCGTTAGCACAGGTTTAACTTTGCAGGCGGGTAATGAAGATGGCCTGGTTCAACTGGCATACGCCAATGTAGCCTGGACTGCGATGTTAGACGGTATGGTAAATATCCAGATCAATGCGCCAAGCGAGCCATATATGGCTGTAGACTATGCTTATCTGCACACGGAGAATTCCGCGGCCCCGGTACCTTCACCCGCAACCCTCATACTATTTGTTTTGGGATTGATGGGGATTGCCCAATCCAGGCGGCGACAGAATTAGCCTGCGCTGCTGTTGTAGCAGTTTTTGTACCCGCCGTTGCCGTTGTGGTCAGGGGCGGACCTCGTAATACAGGTTCGCCGCTTCACCAAAATCGTGTTCCGTAAATCGGGAAAATCCTGCTTCACTTGTCATTTCACGGGCAACTTCCGGGTTAAATCCAAGCGTACCGAGACCGGCACCGCCAGGTTCGGATAGCGCCGATGACATGCAGGCAGAAATTGAGAAGCCGTAAAACATTGCCAACAGCGGGTTTTCCATGTTTTTTTCAAAATCCGGATGACTGCGAATATCTTTAATGAGCCAGGTACCGTCGGTTTTTAAACTACCCCGGACCGCCCGAATAACATCCATAGGCTGGGTCATGTCGTGGATGCAGTCAAAGCTCAGCATAAAGTCGTATGTGGGTTCAGTGGGCAGGCTTTCTCCTCCGGCCACAAATCCTTTAACGTTCGATAGTCCAAGTTCCTGACAACGTGCATTAAGATTAGCGATTGCATGGGAATTTGGATCAAAGCCGTGGAATTCCGTTTGTGGATAGGTTGCGGCCATTGTGGTGAGGGTTAAGCCGCCGCCACAGCCAACGTCGGCAACCAGTGCACCTTGCTGCAGTTTTCCCTGAACATCTTCCAGCGCAGGAATGATTTTTGGTACCAGTGCTTCCCGTACCCAGGGTCCAAGCATACGTTCTGTTCGATGTGCAGCATTGGAGCCAAGGTCTTCGTAGCTCAGGCCAATACCTGTGGTAAAAGCTTCAGCCAGACGATCGATGGTTTCCGGTGGTAGTCCGCCGGTAAATGCACCCGCCGCAAAGTCGGTGCCACTGTCCTCTTGCGCCAGCAACAGTGCACCTTCCGCTGATAGTTCGAATAGTTCCGGTTTCTCATAGTCCAAAAGCCTGGCTGCTGCCTGACCCCTTAGCCATTCCAAAAGCCAACGTTCCTGATAGCCGGTTTTAGAGGCAAGTTCCGCAGCGCTAAGTAGTCCAGCACCGGCCATTGCTTTGTAGATGCCAAGGCGGTCACCCAGATAAATCATTAACGAAACCATTTCTCCCTGTTTATAACTCCACACTTTAAAAGAGAGGCTACGTAGTTTTCTGTCGTCAACTTCGATTGTCATTTAGGGTACCTTTAGTCGTCTGGTTTGGTGCGTGAACCGGTCTGGTTGCGGTTGTGGGTGTCAGTCTTTTTTTAGTCTAATTCTGATCAACGCTGGAAACAATTTTACCGCTGGATATCAGTTTTTCGATCAGGTCACCGGATAGGCCTGCCTCGATGAGAATCTCTGTTGAATGTTGACCCAGTAGCGGGCTTGGCTGGCGAACCTCAAGTCTGGTCTCAGAAAAATTAACCGGTGGGGAAACGACAGTGACATCACCTACCGTTGGATGTGAAAACTCAGTGACGTAGGCATTTGCCAGCACCTGTTGATCTTCAAGCAACTGAGGCTTGAGGTTTACCCGGCTTGCAGGCACATTTGCTTCAGCTAATAAGGGCATCCAGTAATCTAGCGGGTGTTCAGCTAATTTATTCTCAACCAGGGCGCGTTGATTGAGCACGTGGTGGCGGATGTCCCCGGGTAGATAATGATCTTGCTCGACAAGCGGATCAGTCAGGTTCAATACCTGTAACAATCGTTTTTGAACGACTGAGCCTCCTGCGCCCAGGCAAATCACTTGATCAGATGTGCGAAAAAACCCGTAGTAAGCGCCGGTTGCACCCAGGGCATTTGTTTCTGATTGTTTGGCGAGAACTTCCTCCCATGTCGCCCCATTAGAAAATGAGTCTTTGAGGTATTGGACAAATGCCTGTCGTTTTTCATCGTGAGCGGCAACGGCGTTTATATGGTTGTTTTGCAACACCAGGGAAGCCTGGAGTAGAGAGACATCAAGTTTTTGACCGCTGCCGTTTCTTTCCCGATGAAATAGCGCCGTAGATATACCCCAGGCCATTAGCATTGCTGCGCTATAGTCGATAACAGGATCCATGAGGGGAATGGGTCCCGCCGCCGTCAATGGTGCCAGGCCTGAATAACCTTGCAATGCCATGTCCATACCAGCGGTAGCTGCCAGGGGACCTTCCGGACCGAAACCGGTATTTTCAGCATAGATGAGTCGAGGATTACCTGCTTTAAGCGAATCGTAGTCAAAACCCAGTTTCTCAGCCTGCCCTGGTCGAAAGTTCGCGACCATCACATCCGATTTCATGATGAGTTGCATCAAGGCAGAGACGACTGTTTTGTCAGAAAGATCACAGGCAATGGAACGTTTATTACGATTTTTGTTGAGGAATTGTTGGCCTTCAGATTCTGAATACTTTTCTCCGTTTCGCCTTGCATCATCGCCGATCAACGGCTCAACCTTTATGACGTCGGCACCAGCATCCGCAAGCATCTGACAGCAGTAAGGTGCCGCGATAAATCGACCAAACTCGATAACCCGAATTCCTGCTAGTGCACCTGACATGCCAACTCCGGCTTTGATCGAAGGGCTAGTCTTGTGTGACCGCCGTTAATTTCAAAATTCTGGGTGATGGCATATCTTCAAGCACATAGATGGCACCATCTGCACCCTGACTGACATGGCGTAATCTGTGCCCAGGTTCGTCGAGCAGTCTTTCCTCGGCAACTACATGATCTCCCGCAAGCACCAGTCTGGCCATATGCATTGAAGAGAGACCGGTCAGGAACAGGTTCCCTTTCCACTGGGGGAACATGTCTCCTGTATAGAACATCATGTCCGAGGGTGCCAATGATACCGGGCTCCAATAATAGATCGGTAATTCGGTGCCTGGTTTGGTTGTGAATCCTGTGCCGACCGTCTTTGTGCCTCTGCGACCGTAGGAAACATAGGGCCAGCCATAATCTTTCCCCGGTTTAATAATGTTGATTTCGTCACCCGCGGTTCCAGCCTGGTCAGCCACCCAGAAGTCGCCGGATTCAGGATTCTTTTCAAGGCTGTTTGAATTTCGCAAACCAATAACCCATGCCATATCGTTAACTTCAGCGTTGCCAACAAACGGATTATCAGAGGGTACAGATCCATCTGTATTGAGCCGTAAAATCATGCCGTAGGTACTTTTCAGGTCGGGTTGACCCATTGGACTTTTTCGTTGGGTTGTTATCAACAATTTACCCGTGTCATCAAAAGCCATTCTGGTTGGCGTTGTTTCAATCAGGACTTTTACGCTGGAAATACTTTTTGCGTCTCTCGAAAGTCTGGCACTCGCCACTCGCCATATTCCCCAGGGCTTAGCCGCTTTTTCTTCACGGGTAAGTTTGTTCCAGTCCTGTCTTTCACTGGCAAATTTCTCATAGGCCTCGTCTGAATTGTTACTTTCGACACCGGCGGGTGGTGCCAGGTAGGCAAAATAGAGTTTCCGGTTTTGTTCAAAACCGGGATCAAGAATAATATCGTTTAGTCCCCTGGAGCCCCATGCACGTACCGCAGGTACACCTTTAATTGGTGCAGAAACGACGCCCTCGGGCGTGATCATTCGAATACGACCAGGTACCTCAGTCACCATCATATTGCCGTTTGGCATGTGCACCATCGCCCAGGGTCGGTGTAGGCCGGGAACAAAATCACTCACAACAAATTTGGCACTTTTTGCTGCAAGCGGGGCCATGGTTTGCCCTGGAAAGTCAGGTGAAACTGCATGTGAGCCTTCGAAGACCTGTTGTGAATAAGCGGGGTTTGATACCGTCATCGTCATAGCTGTCGTTAGAAAGACACCGGTAATTAGGTGATGTACCCACTTGTTAAGGGCCATATTGTTTCTCCTTGGATCCAAATTTCGAGTATATAGGATAGTAGTGCATCGGGTAGTCGATATTTTCGTACGACCGCTGACTGCCTTTTCACCCCGAGTTGGATATAACCATAAATTATTCCATCGGGGCTGCCCAGCACTAAATGACGGTGGAAAAACCATTGGGAAATCTGATGTTCGCTTCGAGTCGTTTTTACTGTCTGCCATGAAATAGGTCAGTCCACCAACAATAAGCAACTAGCCGGTCGCTGCGCAAATTGAAGGAATCGGAAAATGGAAGCAAATCCAAAGTGCAGGCGGAAACATCCTGAGGTTAAATACTCCAGGCTCATTGGGGTGGAATGCCTAACTGAAGCAAGTGTGAAATACTCGATTCGTCAACGGGTTAATAATGAAACTCAATCCGTTTTTGAAAGGGTATAACGAGGTGTGTTTAATGTGGCTCGTTTAGCAGAATTTTAATCTACAGGAAAGCGGAGAATAGTTATGACAGTAGTTGGGTTGTTACACCCCGGCGCTATGGGCGCGTCGATTGGGGCTGCAGCATTGGGAAATGCCGAGAAGGTTATCTGGGCCTCTGCTGGTCGCAGTGATGCAAGCAAGTCACGTGCTGGACGAGCCGGGCTGACGGACGTTGGCAGTCTTGAGACGCTTGTCAAAGAAAGCGATATGATCATCAGTGTGTGCCCGCCGGATGGTGCGATTAAACTTGCACTGGCTGTATTTGAGTTGGATTTTCATGGCGCTTATGTTGACTGTAATGCGGTTTCACCGGGTCATGCCCGGGAAATGGCAGCCGGTGCCGCAGAGGTTGGTGCAACCTTCATCGACGGCGGCATTATTGGTGGTCCCGCATGGAAGGCTGAGTCCGGGACACGGATTTGGCTCTCCGGTCGTGATTGTGCGGAAGTGGTTGCACTATTTGACGACTCTCCTTTACAGACGGACATTGTTAACGCTGATATCGGTGCGGCTTCAGCTCTAAAAATGACTTTTGCGGCCTATTCAAAAGGCACAACAGCTTTACTGGCCGGGATTCTCGCCGTTGCCGAGAAGGAAGGAGTTCGCGATGTGCTGGCGAAACAATGGGGTGAGGACTTTACCCTGCAAGCGCATCGGCAGGTGATTTTTAACGCGGCCAAGGCCTGGCGTTTCAGCGGTGAGATGGATCAAATCGCTGAGACATTTGAGGTGGCCGGGTTGCCTGGAGGATTTCACAATGCAGCAGCAGAGGTATACGAGCGGCTCGCGGATTTCAAGGATTGGCAAACCCGGCCTGAACTGGATGAACTGTTACAGGCGTTGCTCCGTCCCGGAGATGCGATTTGAATTGTCGATCCTGTGGAATGGAGCCTAAGTCTGGAATGATAAGCCAAATAGCTGCCAGTCTCCCCGTTGGCTGCGCTCATCAATTGAACCTATTGATAAACCAGTCCCCGGTGCATGTTGTAAAGCCTGTTGAATGCCCCACTTTGATAGCCCCTGAACGCCTTCTATGGTTTCCATTTCTTCGAGGGAATAGAATCCTGCATCGCTAATTTCGTCACCGTCAGGTTCGGGCTCACCGGATTGGTAATTCAGGCGAAAGATGACATAGATATTGGTGGCAGGGCCACCTATGCTGCCGCCAACTGAATGGCGGAAAGCAAGCACATCGTGTACATCTGCAATAATCTTTGACTCTTCATGAACTTCACGTTCGACCGCAGTTGATAGAAGTTCGTCTTGTTCAGCGTAGCCGCCGGGAATCTGCCACATTCCAGCAAAAGGGTTGTGTCCACGTTGGACCAGTAATGCTTTGGTTACACCTTCAATTTCTCGGGTAACAACACCGGCACAACCAATTGAGAAATCACCAAAATGGATAAAGCCGCAACCGGAAGCAAGGCAAGCTTGACGATCACGTCCGCCCTCGTGCCGATTGGCGATTGGGGCGCCGCATTTTGGACAAAAATTCATAATTGGCATCGTTTGCTCCAGTGGCCGGTAATATATCAGGGACAGGATATAGTGAACCACAATATTGATATCAATGTACCCTGACGGCACCAAAAATCAGTCAGCTTGCAAAATCCGGTTGCAAGCAGTGTTGATCTGGTAAACCATAACAACTGGCGCAGTGATCGAGGCTAAAAAGATCGATGAATGAAGAACTGGAGAAGAGAATTGATGCCCAGGAAGTGTGGACGTTCAGAGAATGCCTGGGGCTGGCCGTGGATTTTGGCATAAAAACCCGAATGGTCATTGCCCTGGTTCTAATGAAAGGGAAGCAGTACGTTGATCAAGAATCAAACTAAAGTGCGGGTTCGGCACTGCATCTTCTAATATTGCGACAACTATTCGTATCCACGTGGTAAGCCCGGTGTAATAATACGGGGAATAAAGCGGGTGGAGCGTTAAATGGATTGGCGTTACCAGGCATTTATTAGCTATAGCCACGAAGATAGCGACTGGGCTTTGTGGTTGATGCGCCGGCTCGAGCGCTATCGACTGCCTTCCGGCGTTCAGGATAAGGGCCGCAGTCGCCCCCTGTCTCCTGTATTCCTTGATCGGGAAGAGATGACTTCCAGTCCTGATCTCGGTGCAACCATCAAGCAAGCACTGGCAGTTTCAGGCGCGCTCATTGTTATCTGTTCCCCTGCTGCGGTCCGCTCGCAATATGTGACACAGGAAATAGTTGAGTTCCGGAAACTTGGTCGCGCGAACCGTATCTACTGCCTGATTGTTGCGGGAGAACCGAACGATTCCGCGAATCCGTGTTTCCCGGCGGTGCTGTTTGAACCAACTCTGATTGGAGATGGCAGTCATGCAACGGTGGCAGAGCCTCTCGCTGCAGATGTGAGGCCGCATGGGGATGGCAAGCAAGATGCGTTGCTCAAGCTAATCGCGGGTATTTTGGAGCTTGAACTTGACGTTCTGCGGCGACGGGATCATGTGAGACAGAGGCGCCGATTAGTTTCGATTACCGGTGCTTCGGTTTTGGGTATGGTGTTTGCAGCAATGCTGGGGGGTGCCGCTATCATCGCGGAACGTCGTGCAGAACAACGACAAGCCCAGGCTGAGTCCCTGTTGCAGTATATGGTGGGTGACTTGCGTGAGAGCCTTGAGCCCATCGGCCGACTGGATCTGTTAGACGGTGTTGCCGATGCAGCAACCTCATATTTTCGGACCATTGATGCTGAGGACCTCTCCCATGAAGAATTGGTGAGCCAGGCTGAGGTGTTGATGCAAATTGGTGAAATCCACTTTGCACAATTGCAATACAAGGAAGCACTCGAGGCATTTCATCAGGCCAATAAACGAAACCGGCAACTTGCCAGCGATAACTTGCAGGCGGGTGATCAGATTTTTCAGCGCAGCCAGTCGGAATACTGGATTGGTGCAACTCACCTTCAGGCTGGTGATATTGCCGAGGCAAATAGCTGGTGGCGTCGCTATCGCGACAGCGCTGAGTCGCTTATCGATATTGACCCGACCAGGGTGGATTGGCGAAGGGAAGTTGGATACGGTTATCACAACCTTGCGATTATTGCACTGAAGACCCGGGACCACGAAACAGCCCAGGACTATTTCTCTCTGGAGGAACAGATACTTGAGGATCTGTCCTCCGAGCATCCGGAGGAGAGCAGTTATATTGCCGATCTGGCTGATACAACCTCATGGCTTGGTAATAATGCATACCAGAGCGGAAATCTTGTAAAAGCCCTCGATTATTATCAAAAAAGTACCCTGCATCTCGAGGAATTGAACACAAGAACGCCGAACAACGCGGGTCTACGATATTGGTTGGCGAATGCCTTAATGTTTGAACACAAGATGTTGCTATTTTTGGGGCGACCGGCGGAAGCACGTGGAAAGATTGATAGAGCGTCACACGAATTCGGTGAATTGGTCATACTCGACGAGTCTAACGGCGAGTGGGCGCTCGCACGACTGCGGGCACTGGCGGGTCAGGTTGAACTTGGAATACTCGAGGGTGTTGATTCAAAATTGCTCTTGTCAGAATTAGACGATGTCATTCAAGCGCTCCAGATTATCCTGGCCTCAGAGACTTCCAACCCAACAATTCCTTTCCGCCTTGTTCGATCCTATCGGTTGAAGACGCAGTTGCTGTTTGCACAGGGCGTGACATCCAGTCGTGAGCTTGAACTCAGCATACCGCTTTCCAACGACCTGCATAGGGCGCTCGGAGATGAAAAATATATAGCAGAGGTTGCCCGGGCCAATCTACTTGTCGGCGATATAAAAGAGTTCGAAGGGGATTTTGCGAAGGCAAATGAAGCCTGGCAGCAAGCATATAAAGTGATGGTTGCCTTTGCGGAGGAGGCGCAATCACCTGAAATTCTGGACCCCTGGACGCAAGTCTTGCTGCGGTTGGGACTCGATTCAGAAGCCGGCCTGGCCTTCAAAAAACTTGAAAAAACCGGATACCGGCCCATCGCCGCGAGGTCGGTGTCCGATTAAATTTTACTCTTAGTAAGTATTCTTGAACCCCGGGTCGCAGTAATCGTTAATCATGGTTTGGTCATCGTTTTCGTCTGGTTGTTGGATCCAGACCAGAAACTCATATGCCCCGCCGGTGGCATTGTCGACAAGTATTGTTGCGTCGTCGAAGGTCAAGCCGCCGTAGCTAAACCCCTCTGGACCCGTACTCCGGGTTGAACCCGGCATCACGGGGGATCGAGTTGCAAACACATCCGTATAGGTCGCGGTGGAAGCATTACCTTGCCGGAGGGTTTGCATATCCGCCTGTTTTGCCGCGTTTGGCGGTTCCCCCGTACCATTGAGATACACGTTAATGCCGACAATAGTCCAACCAGTTGGGGCGATTAAAGTTACATGGGTACCCGAAAGACCGATGTCTACCATCGAGTCGTAGGCACCCCGGTTATTTCCCTGTCCGTTCTTTGCAACAAATGAAAGCTCTACCATGTCACTGTCCTTGTTGTTTTGGTGGGACTGAAAACTTTAGCACGGAGAAAAGCGGGAATGAACGACTAATATGGCCCATGGTTGGCTATACAGTCGTTCGAATACCGGGAAAGATCAGGCTAATTGCTATGGTTTTGTCTCAGGCGCCAACAATAGTGCCGCTGATGGGGCGCTCCTTTTGTCTTAAGATCCACTGGCTGCTTTCATCCAGCGCGGCCTCACCCAGGGCCCGAAGCACATGTTGTCGATGTTCGACATTGGTCCCGTGCTCGATTAGCCGTTGTGCATTGGTAAATATCCGATAGTAGTAGCTGTATTGTGTGATCAACTCCCGTTCGGATGTTTGGAATGCATAGTTCTGACGCACTGCAACAATAAAAGGGAGCAGGCCAATTAATGCAATAAGGATGTCAGAAATGTCAGAATGTAATTTAATAAACGCCAGTATCAGGGTCATTAGCATGACCGCTGAAAATGCGCCGATTTCCAGAGCCCGGGTCAGTCTCTGACGGTCTGTACTCATGGATGCCTTGCTAAGATAGTAGTTGCGTTGGCCTTCATTATCGTTACCTATCCAGTACTTTATAACGAGATCTACCTTTGATTTATCCGCATGTGGGTGAGCATCAACAGAGCGACCCGTATAGCGCATCACATTTCTGATCCAGCCCAACTCCAGGTCACGTCTTTCATGAAAGCTATCGTGGCAGAATCGATGTGCCCGGTTTGATCGTACGCTTGCCAGGGACCAATAGAATTGCACCCGCAATGCTTCAGCAAGTACCCGATAATCAAGGTACTTTCTTTTCCAGCCACTGATACGCTCAAAACCAAATACGATAAAGATTGCCAGTACAAAAATCAGGTAGCCGTAAATCATCATGTCATTGCTGAACAGGTCCGCGTAAATGATGAAACACAGACCTGCAAGCAGGATCAGCACAAAGCCCGTTCTGACGGCAATGAACATTCTGGATTGAAAATGCCGTGCCAGGGCGTCAGCCTTAACAAATTGCGCAGAAATAAGCTCAATGCCCGAATCAAACGGTGCTTCCAGTTCGGTGGGAATCAGTCCCTTACCTGTGATTGCGGGGACAATCGCTGCAGCGTCTCGATTAAATTCAGCCATTCTTCGGAACACACCCAGATATCTGGCTGGTATTTGCTTTGTCTTTGGTTCCAGCGAATCACGGGTTGACCAGATGCCTGTACCTGAATCGTCAATGGACAAAGATTGTTCATTAGATCGCCTTGAACACCGGATGTGATAGACAAGATCACTTTCATCTTCCGTGAAGTTTATCGGGGACAGGTAATCGCCATCTTTGGTTGGATCCATGGTGTCGTATTGATGGAAGTTGATAACCCTGCTTGTGCCACCGGGCCAATGTGAGTCTTTGCCATCCCACAGGGCAAGCAGGATGTGGGAGTGAGCGGCGAGGTAGGCACCCATTTTAACGTACTGCTGCTCTTTGGTGTCTTCGTCAAGGGAAGATCCAGCCTCGCCGGGTGATTTCAGGGATAACTCGATAACATCGCAGACTGCCAGAAGTTCGTTAAACTTTTGCAGCGCCGCGCCTTGAAAGTCTTGCCGATAGTAGTCTACCGGCATGGGCAATAAAGCGGTCACCGGAATATTCATTTCCATCGCCACTTCAGCGACTAATTGATCGGCACCTTCTGCCAGAGGAGAAATTAACGACAAGGTCAATTCAGGCGCAGCACTTGCCACCTGGTTAAAAAAGTCCCGAACGCTGACTTTTAATATGTCCAGTTCGTCGTTCAGTAGGTCCCGGTGCCCGGTGACGCCGACAATCAATGGAATTGCACTCATTCCGACCTCTCCCTGCTCGCTGGGCTTTACGATGTGCTGGGATTATGCAACAACTCCGGTAAACAGGACAGATACTTTGAATCCTGAGATTTAGGCGGGTAAAAGCTAGCTTGGTGTTTTGCGCAGGAACCAGCATTACCTTAAGTGGGATTCGCCCGAAGTTGTGTTATCGCTGCTATTGTCAACTTGAGAAAAGGAGATCAGGACCTTTCGAAAACAGGGTTTTGTCCAGTCAGGGAAGGCTGTACGGGATGACTTTTGATTGGCATGGCACCTTGTTCTTAAAGTCCAAATCTGTTCGATTTCACAAACCTGCAAGGTCGTAGAACAAAAAGTAGAATACACTCGTAAATATAAACGTAATGCTTTGGAATCCTTGCTATTCTTAGTAATGGCAATATTCAATTTCGCTGCGAAATGCTTTTATGTTTTCATCCCTTAAAAACTTGATAACCCGGATTGTGCCCGTAAAGGGGGTCATTTTAACGTTCTGGTTAGCGGCGCTGGTTATCTTCCAGGGTGTCAGCGTGGCAGAAACCGTTAAATCTATCTCTGCATCCAAGTTGTCCAGAAATCTCCAATTCTCCAACCTCACCACAGAACAGGGCCTGTCGGCGGAGTTTGTGCATGATGTCACCCAGGATGCAGCCGGTTTTATCTGGTTTGCAACACAATCAGGTCTCAATCGCTACGATGGCCATGACATCGAAGTTTTTGAACATATTGCCGCCGATCCCAATTCCATCGCACATAATTTTGTGTGGATGGTTTTTGTTGACCAGCAAGGAATTCTTTGGGTTGGCACCGATAGCGGGCTTGATCGTTATAACCCGGCAAACAACAGCTTCTTCCACGATCCATTCGATAATGTGTTTTCCGGTGCTCGTGTTCGCTCAATGGTTCAGGATAAGAACGGGAATTACTGGGTTGGAACCCTGAATCGGGGCCTGTGGTTTGTTAATGCAAGTACCGGTGCTTCACGCCAGGTGGCTGTTGGCAGTGATCCAACGACTGTGCGTATTATGGAGTTGTTTCTCGATTCGCACGACGTTCTGTGGGTTGGCACCGACGGTGAAGGTTTTGCAAGGTTCGAGACGGCATCGGGGACGGTTACAGCGCTAGCTGCTGAAAAAGCGCTGACCGCGAGCCTGAGCGATAAACATGTCCGGTCTATATATGAAGATTCATTGGGAGCGATTTGGATTGGTACCCAGAATGGTGGTCTCAACAGGCTTGATGTTGAAAGCAGCCGTTTTGCCCACTTTGCTCATATCGAGGGTGACGATGGCAGCCTGCCATCGGGTCAGGTTCTGACTATTTTGGAAGACACTTATGGATCACTTTGGATAGGCACCGAAAACGGCTTATCGGAATGGCATCAGGAAACCCGTTCATTCACAACCTACAATACGGTACAGGCTGTCTCGAAAAGTCTGGTCAATAATCGTGTTAATCAAATATTTCAGGATGCATCGGGTGTCTTGTGGTTAGCAACCCACGGGGGCATTAGTTCCTGGAATTATTTCAGTGATACGTTTCGCTACTTCAACAGCAACGAAGGGTTCCTGAAAAGCAATCTTGTCACAGCGATATCGGAAGCCGGGGAGGGTGTTTACTGGGTAGGCACCTATGGTGGTGGCCTGACACGGCTGGACATAAAAAATGCTACCTCAACCCACTTCCAGCATGATGTAAATAATCCGGCCAGTCTATCCGAAGATCGTGTCATGGCGGTCCACGTTGATGATCGTGGTGGCGTCTGGGTAGGCACAAGGGGCGGTGGGCTCTGTAAATTGAATGCAGACGAAACCGGTTTTGAACATTTTAGATTTGACGAAAATGATGCAACTTCCTTGTCGGGGAATGCAATCACCAGAATTCTGAGTGAAGCGGACGGCACGGTATGGGTCGGCGTTTTTGATGGTGGGTTAAATCGTCTGGACCCTGATTCTTCAGCATTTGTACGCTTCAAACACGATCAGAATAGTGAGACCAGCCTGTCAAGCGATCGAGTGTTGACGATCTTCAAAGATTCGGCGGGGGATATCTGGGCCGGGACCGAGAGTGCCGGTTTAAATCGGTACAATGCTGAAATAGCAGGTTTTGATCGAATCGATATTGATCAGTCGCTTAAAGGGAGTGCCCCGAACCTGGTTAACGGTACGCCCTGGGAGCTTTATGAGACGGATGACGGCAACATCTGGATAGGGACGCTCGGTCAGGGACTGCTACGCTGGGGATTGGATGCTGATGGTCGTCGCGAGGACCAGTTTCGCCAATACTCGAGGGCACAGGGTTTATCCGACGAAATTTATGGAATTGTGGAAGACGGTACCGGTTCGCTTTGGCTTAGCAGCAGCCGCGGCCTTTTTAGGTTTGATCCGATCGCAGGTGTTGGCCAGCGGTTTGACCTGAAAAACGGGTTGAGAGGTAATGAATTTAACCTTGGCGCAAAAGCAAAAGGCAGCAACGGGGACATACTCTTCGGTGGCACCAATGGCGTTTTATTATTCAATCCTGCTGACCTGCCAAAAAACGAACGTCCGCCTCGAATCAGTCTGTCGGCAAATTCGAGAACCGGACTGCTGGCATGGGCGAGCAGCGTATCAGGGGTGCGACCGACAATTGAATTGGGCTACCTGAATCCCTTTGTTTCCTTTGAGTTTGTTGCGCTGGATTTTGTTTCACCTGACAAAAACAAATACCGATATCGGCTCCGTGGGTTGGAAAATGACTGGACCGAAGCTTCCGACTTCCGTCGCGCAATTTATCCAAGTTTGCCCGGTGGTAGCTATGGCTTTGAAGTTCAAGCCTCCAACAATAATGGTGTTTGGAATGAGGAAGGGGTGTCCATCGGTGTTGAAGTAGAACCGCCACCCTGGAACTCACCCTTTGCCTACGCCTTGTACGCACTTATTATTCTAGGTTTGGTCGGCTGGTATTTACAGTTGCAGCAGCGGAAACGACAAAGAGAAGTAGAGATGAGGGAAAGGCTGTCGCTTCTGGTCGATGAGCGAACGGCAGAACTCGAGGAAAGTAACAGTGAACTTAGAGACCTTAATGCCAAGCTAGCCGCGGTCAGCGTCACAGACTCACTGACTGGATTGTATAATCGGCGCTTTGTCGATCAATACATTGAGACCGAGATTTCATTGTTGGAAAGAGCCAGATTTGAAGCGAGTGAAGAGGAAGCCGAGAAGATCCGTAACTTCCTGTTCATCGTGATGATTGACCTTGATGGCTTCAAACTGATCAACGACACCTACGGACACCATGCAGGGGATACCGCCCTGATTGAGGTCAGGGATCGACTGGTGGCTTTATCCAGAAAGTCCGATGTTGTTGTGCGCTGGGGTGGTGATGAGTTTTTGATCATGGGCCATGTTCAGGATGTGTCGGGTGTCAAGACACTCG
>Ga0206123_10000783_pt1 | contig 31039 bp, 30 predicted proteins | sample Helgoland_Spring_2_FD_160086 | JGI IMG/M metagenome (GOLD analysis project Ga0206123, IMG submission 160086) | Pelagic subsurface seawater microbial communities from Kabeltonne, Helgoland, North Sea - Helgoland_Spring_Bloom_20160316_1 | ecosystem: Environmental > Aquatic > Marine > Epipelagic ...
AGACAGACCAAACATTAAATACCATCTATAAAGTTTATTAAAAATATCAACCCTATTGTAAATTATTTCAGATGAAATCTTGGAATCAGTTGGCATGACAGCTTTCCCATATTTATTTTGAAATCCTTTAATACTTTCAAGCAATTCTTCAGATTGACTATAATCTCCACTAATTTTTGATCCTCTTAGGGTCTGAAAATATAGTTGCAATACATTATTAACGTATAAGGAATCCGCTCCATTAAAATTAACATCTTTTACCTCAGGTAAAGAAACCCATTTATTATTATCATCATTAGGAATAGGGAAAATTCTCATAATCTTTCCTTCTAATGCAGAATACAATAGATTAACTCTTCTATCTAGCTCTATAACATCCTTCTCAATTTGAGTAGGGATAGTTGCCAAATAAGCTTTTTCAAGATTTGTAGCTAATTTATAGTTTCCTAATGAGTCAAAAAATGATACTAAAGGAGCTCTTTTTAACTTACTATCTAATCCTAAAATATTTCTTATTGTGTCACCTTTTTGGCCTGATTTTATATATACAATTGGCGCATTAAACCAAACTCCTGGATTATCCATTATAGATAATAAAACTTGATCTGAGTTAAGACCATTATAAGTATTAGACCTACTCACCTTTCTTAATAATTCAGATGCAAAGGTGTTTGCAGGTTTCATTCTACCACCACTATCTTGAATAACTAATTCCCCAAATTTACTAGAATGTTCTTCTGTAAAGCTATTGGATTCAATTATTGAATCAATGTATTTAGATTTAGATGATGTATCTGACGACTGAGCAAGTAAACTAGATGAAAGAAAAAGAAAAATTAAAACAGAGGTTTTTTTATTTAGTTGTTTAGCTAAGAATTTAAATCTTGTATTTCCTTGAAAAAAAATACCCATCATACTTAGATATAGTAAAAAATAACCTGCATAAGTTATAAATGTTCCCCAGAAATCATCATTAACTGATAATACAGTTCCTTTTTCATCAGGATCAAAAGATGCTTGAAAAAACCTGTATCCTTTGTGATTAAGAATATTATTCATGAAGATATCGTATTCAAATGTTTCATCATCTTCGACAGTTACCTTACTCTTAAAAGAAGAATAACTACTTTCAGTTCCCGGGTATTTATCAGCTATAAAGTCATTTAATTTAATAGAAAAGGGGAGCTCTACCTTACTTGAACCATAAGAAAGATGAAAATCAAGATCATCTATCGTGATTTTTTTTGGATTATTAACAAACCCTCTACCTCCAAGCAATGGTATCCTTTCATTTGTTCCGTTATAATTTAAATTAACGTATAATACATCTTGACTTATTCCATCATCATCCTCTGCATCTAATATATCGAAAACGCCTCTTAAGGCTGGTTCTGGAAAAACAAATTGAAATCCTGGTATTTGATACAAAGATCTCAGCTCAAGTAATTCTGTTTTGTTTTTTTCTAAGGGTGCACTTTGCTGAGTTGCCATGATTGTATATTGCGCATCGAATGGTGATTCAATAAAATACTCTCCTGACTTTGACGATATGTTGATTGCTCCCTTTTGGAAGTAATTAAATGAAAATAAAATATTTTGTATGCTAGATACTTCCCCTTCTTTTATATAATGTTCCCTCCTGTTTCCATCAGCAGCTTCAACCAGTTTGATATATCTTTCTCCATTAGGATCTAAAACTAGACCTTCTGTAATGTTTTCTCTAAAGGAATCATATGTTATGGTAAAAGCTTTAGAATCAAAATCATTTTTAATTTTAAATCTATTATCTGTATGCTCTGATAAAAGAAGATTTTGAGGCTTTAAAGTCTTTCTAAGTGGCTCTCCTTCAATCTCTCCATCAATAAAAACATTTAAATATGTTTTTTCAGATAAATAAGTATTTGATGAAGTGTTTTCTCTAATTGGCATAACACCTTCGTCACCAATATATCTTGTGACTAATGCTCCTAAAAGAATAAAAATAAATGACAAGTGAAGAATGAGAACAGATAATTTTTCTCTATTTAGTAAATTATACCTTTTAATATTTCCCATAAAATTCACCATCAAAAGAAGCATGATAACTTCAAACCACCAGGCATTATAAACCCAAATTCTAGCAGCATCAGTTGAATACCAGGTCTCAAGAAATGTTCCAATACCCATAGCCAAAGGGAATAATATTAGTAGAACAAGCATGAGCTTGGTTGAAAATAAAATTTGTAAAATTTTCGATCCCATTAGTAAGGCATCAAAGATAAATATGAATTTTTAATATTTAGCGTAATTCTAAACAATTACATGTTAAAGTTTAATTAAATTTGCATCTTTAAATTATTATGGATAGCTATAAAACAAGATTAAAAGACATTACTACTTTTATTTTCGATGTTGATGGAGTAATGACAAATGGGAAAATCATTTACAGACATGACGGTAAAATTGATAGACAATTTAATGCAAAAGATGGATATGCAGTTAAATACGCAATATCCAAGGGGTATAAAATTGCTATTATATCTGGAGGGATGCAAGAAAATGTTCGAAAAAGACTAAACTCCTTAGGTGTTGAAGATGTTTTTCTTAGAGCTTTTGATAAGATTGGAATCTTTGAAAAGTTTACAAATGATAAAAACATTAAGCCTGAGAATGTTCTATATATGGGGGATGACAATCCGGATATTAAAGTTTTGAAGGTTGTTGGAATTTCAACATGTCCTAATGATGCTTCAGTTGATGTCAAATCAGTTTGCGATTATGTTTCTCCCAAAAACGGAGGTTACGGATGTGTTAGAGATGTAATAGAACAAGTAATGCGAATTCATGATAAATGGATATAATTAACAACTCTAATTATCAAATAATTTTAGGTTCAGGATCTTCTAGAAGAAAAGAACTTTTAGAAATGACAGGGATTAAATTTACTGTTAATTCTAATCCTGTAAATGAAAATTTTCCAGAGTCATTAAAAAGCAAAGAAATCGCTGAATTTATTGTTTCAAAAAAAACAAAACCTTTCAGAGAAATAGTAAAAGAAAATCAAATTATTATAACTGCTGATACACTTGTTTGGTTTGAAGATAAATGCTGGGGTAAACCAAATGATAAAGATGATGCAAAAAAAATGCTTAAAATGTTTGCTGGGTTATCCCATGAAGTAATTACTTCTGTTGGTTTTTTAACTTCAAATAATTTTGAAATATTAACGGAAGTTACAGAGGTAACATATAAAGACCTCAACGAAAAGGAAATAAATTATTATGTTGATAAAGTTAATCCAATAGATAAAGCTGGAAGCTATGGAATTCAGGATTGGATTGGGATGATTGGAGTTGAAAGAATTAAAGGTAGCTATACAAGTGTATTAGGCCTCCCTGTCCCTCAAGTTACTAGTCAAATATTAAAAATTATCAATGAAAATCTTTAAGTTAAAATATTCACAAAAGCTTCCTATAAATTTGAATGAAGCATGGGATTTTCTATCATCGCCCAACAATTTGGAATTAATAACACCCAAATCTATGGATTTCAATATTATTGATTGGGACAAGAAAAAAGCTTACCCAGGTCAAATTATTCAGTATACTGTAAGACCTATTTTAGGTATTAAAATTAATTGGGTTACAGAAATAACCCAGGTAAGAGATAAAGAGTTTTTCATAGACGAACAACGCTTTGGTCCATACTCATTTTGGCATCATAAGCACTTTATCAAAGAAATTGAAGGTGGTGTTATAATGGAAGATGTAATTCACTATAAACCTCCTTTTGGTCTTATAGGAGTTTTATTAAATTTCCTTTTTATTAATTCCAAGTTGAACAGTGTTTTTAAGCATAGAAAACTTGAATTAATAAAAACTTTTGGAAATTTTAAATAAATGAAAAATATTTTACTGATTGGTGGTTCAACTGGAATAGGTTATGAACTATCACAAAAACTCAAAGAAGACAATAATCTCTTCATTGCTACTAGAGATAAAGAAAAATTTAATGACACCAATATCAAAACAAAAGATCTTAACCTCAATCATGAGTTTGAAACTGATTGGTTACCAGATCATATTGATGGATTTGTCTATTTACCAGGTACAATCAACTTAAGACCTTTCAAAGGCTTAAAACCATCTGTGTTTCTTGAAGACTTTAAAATTAATGTAATGGGATGTGTAGAAATTTTACAAAAAGTACTGCCTAAAATTCAAGCAGCTAAAAATCCAAGCATTGTTATGTTTAGTACTGTTGCTGTAAAATTAGGAATGCCATTTCATAGCTCAGTATCATCTTCTAAAGGAGCTATTGAAGGGCTTACAAGAGCATTAGCAGCAGAATTTGCCCCAAAAATAAGAGTAAACACTATAGCTCCATCTATTTTGGAAACTCCCATGTCTGAAAAATTTCTTAATTCTGAAACTAAATTAGATAACGCAAAAAACAGACATCCTTTAAAAGAGATTGGATCAGCTAAAGATATTTCTGAAGTTGTTAAATTTTTACTTGAAGATAATAGTAAGTGGATGACTGGTCAAATTATACCTATTGATGGAGGTATGAGTTCAGTTAAAACAAATTAATGAAAGGTGTTAAAAAAGTAAATCTCCCTTCAAAAAAATGCCCAACTTGTGGGTTTGATTTTAAGTGGAGAAAAAAATGGGAAAAAAACTGGGATAATGTCAAATACTGTAGTAAATCATGTCAAAGAAAAAAGTCACTAGTTTAGTTTGGTTCAGAAATAATCTTAGAGTTTTAGACAATATTTCTCTTACAAAATCAATCGAAGAATCAGATAAAACAATTGGTTTTATCAATATAGATCCAAACGATTTTAAAGAAACTAACTTCGGATTTAAAAAAACAGAAAAATTTAGAGCAAAATTTCTTTTAGAATCAATTTCTGATTTAAAAAAGAATTTAGAGAAACTTAATATATCACTAATTATAACACATAATGATCTAGGATCATCTATTAAAAACGTTATAAATAAATATCAAATTGAGAAAATTTACACACAAAGAGAATGGACAAGAGATGAAATTATTCAGGAAAAAAATATTCCAAATGATATTAATCTTATAAGAGATTTTGATCAGTTTATGTATTCACCAAATGAGGTAGGTGAAATCTATGATAACATACCTCGTGGATTTTCAAATTTTAGAAAAAAATGTGAAAAACTTCTAACAATTAAAGATATACTTCCATCCCCTAAACAACTAAATATAGATAATCAAATTGATGAAGTTTTTGATGTGCCTTCACTTTCTGATTTAGGATTTGAAAATTTTGAAGTTCATGAAAAATCAGCTTTTAAATTTAGTGGAGGAGAAAACTCTGGAATCAATAGGGTAAAAGAATATTTCTTTCAATCTAAAAACATATCAAAATATAAACTAACTCGTAATGGATTGTTAGGAGAAAATTATAGTTCTAAAATTTCTTCCTGGCTATCTATTGGTTGTATTTCAGCAAAATATGTTTATTCTCAAATAAAGTTATATGAAAAAACAGTTGAAAAAAATGATTCAACTTATTGGTTGTTTTTTGAACTAATTTGGAGAGATTTCTTTAAATATGTTTCTATGCAACATAAAAATAAATTTTTCAGTGTAAATGGTATTTATGGAAACGATAAGAAATGGTCAACTGATAATAATATTCTAAATAAATGGATTAATGGCGAAACTAAAGATCCATTTATCAATGCAAATATGAAAGAGTTATCTCTAACAGGCTTTATGTCAAATAGAGGAAGACAAAATGTCGCCAACTATTTAACAAAAGAATTAAATATAGATTGGAGAATTGGAGCTGAATATTTTGAAGCATTTCTTATTGATTATGATGTTCACAGCAACTATGGAAACTGGCTATATAATGCAGGAATAGGTAATGATTCTATGCCATTTAGAAAGTTCAATCCAAAGTTACAGTCGGAAAGATATGATCCTAATAAGAAATTTGAACAAACTTGGTTAAATGGATAAAAGCTGCAGTATAGTATTACCTAACCAGTTATTCAAAGAAAGCCTTTTTCAGAAAAAGAACTATAAAGTTTTTTTAGTTGAGGAACATCTTTTTTTCAATCAATATAAATTTCATAAACAGAAAATTTGCTTTCATAGAGCCACTATGAAATTTTATTATGATTATTTGAACGACTTTGGTTGTAATACTGAGTATATAGACTCATTTAGTAAAGAATCTAATATTAAATTATTAATTAAAAAGATTAATAACCTTGGATATAAGATAATTGAAATATATGATCCTGTAGATTATTTATTATGCAAAAGATTAAAAAATGTTTGTACAGAATTAAAAATTAAACTAGTAATTCATGAATCAAAGTTATTCATAAATACAAGTGAAGAATTAAAAGATTTCTTTAAAGAATCAAAAAAGAAATTTTTTCAAACATCATTCTACAAATTGGAGAGAAAGAAAAGAAATGTTTTAGTAGATGATGACGGAAAACCTATAGGTGGAGAATGGACTTATGATATATTAAATAGAAAAAAATTTCCAAAAGATGAAATTCCTCCAAAAATTATTAATCCAGAAAGAAACAAATATGTAATTGACTCAGAAAAATATGTAACTAAATATTTCAATGAAAACTATGGATCACTAGGTCTGTTTAACTATCCAACAACTATTAAAGAATCAGAAGATTGGTTTAGAAACTTTCTAAAAGAAAGATTCAATAAGTTTGGAGATTATGAAGATGCAATTGTAAAAGATAATTTAACACTTAATCATAGCATATTAAGTCCTTTAATGAATGTTGGATTTATTAGTCCAAAAAAAGTAATTACGGAATCCATAGAATATGCTGAAAAAAATGAAATTCCAATTAATTCTACTGAAGGATTTATTAGACAAATTATGGGATGGAGAGAATTCATTAGAGGTATTTACTGTGTTAAAGGAACTTATGAAAGAACAAATAACTACTGGGGTTTTAAGAGAAAAATTCCAGCTTCATTTTATTCTGGAAATACTGGCATTGAACCCATAGATATTTCAATTAGAAAAGTTTTAAAAACTGGTTATTTACATCATATTGAACGATTAATGGTTTTAGGTAATTTTATGTTACTGTGTGAGTTTGATCCAGATGAAGTATACAGGTGGTTTATGGAGTTATTTATTGATTCTTATGATTGGGTTATGGTTCCAAATATTTATGGCATGAGTCAATTTGCTGACGGTGGTCTTATGTCCACCAAGCCATACATAAGTAGTAGTAATTATATATATAAGATGAGTGATTATAAAAAAAATGAATGGGATAAAATATGGGATGGTCTTTTCTGGAGGTTTATGGATAAACAAAGAGAATTTTTTATAAAAAATCCAAGATTAAGAATGCTTATAAACACATTTGATAAAATGGATCCAATAAAAAAAGAGAATCACTTAATTAATGGAGAGAAATTTATAAAAAGTATTACAAATGAAAAATAAAAGTCTAATAGAGATTGATAGAATAATTGAGATGGCTTGGGAAGACAGAACTCCTTTTGAAGCAATATTTGATCAATTTAATATCAATGAGAAGGAACTAATAAGCATAATGAGAAACAACCTAAGAAAGAGTAGTTTCAAACTCTGGAGGGAAAGAGTTAGTGGAAGAAAAACTAAGCACTCTAAATTAAGAGAAAATAGTGTCGATAGGTTTAAATGTAAGATGCAAAGAAATATTTCAAATAATAAAATCTCAAAAAGATAATTTAAATTCTTTCAACATCCGCTCCTATTGACTTTAATCTATCTACTATATTTTCATACCCACGGTCTATTTGTTCAACATTTTGAATTATACTTTCACCAGAAGCTGATAGAGCAGCAATGAGAAGAGCTATACCAGCTCTAATATCAGGAGAAGTCATGTTTGTTGGTTTCAATGAAGATTTAAAATTATGACCAATAACAGAGGCTCTATGTGGATCACATAAGATTATTTTAGCGCCCATATCAATTAACTTATCTACAAAAAACAATCTACTCTCAAACATTTTTTGATGTATTAGAGTACTTCCATTAGCTTGAGTTGCAACAACTAGTATAATGGAAATTAAATCTGGACTAAAGCCGGGCCAAGGAGCATCAGAAACAGTTAAAATTGAACCATCTATGTAGTTGGTTATAGAATATCCATTTGTATGAGCTGGAATAATAATATCATCATTTTCTTTATTTAAAGTGATTCCCAACTTTCTAAAAACATCAGGTATTTGACCCAAATTTTCCCAGGAAACATCTTTAATTCTTAGTTCACTTTGTGTCATTGCTGCTAAACCAATCCAACTACCAATCTCTATCATATCAGGTAATATTTGATGATTAGCTCCATTTAGTTTCTCAACACCTTCAATATTCAAGAGATTTGAGCCTATTCCAGATATATTAGCACCCATATTATTCAACAGTAAGCATAATTGTTGTATGTAGGGCTCACATGCAGCGTTGTAAATAGATGTAAGTCCATCTGCTAAGACAGCTGCCATAATTATATTAGCAGTGCCAGTTACAGACGCTTCATCAAGCAACATAGTAGCGCCTTTTAAAGAGTCTTTAGAAATGACAGAGTATGTTCTATTATTTGAGTTATATTCAAGTTTCGCTCCAAGTTTTTCAAGATTAATAAAATGGGTATCTAATCGTCTTCTACCTATTTTATCACCACCAGGTCTAGGTATAGATGCTGATCCAAACCTGGAGAGAAGAGGACCTACTAACATTATTGAACCCCTTAGTGATTTAGCATCCTTTAAAAAATCTCCATTATTTAGATATTCAAGATTTATATCTTTTGCATTAAAACAGAATTTACCCTTATCTAGTTCTTCTACTTTAACTCCAAGATTTTTAAGAATTTCTATAAGTTTATTTACATCAATTATGTCTGGGATGTTAGAAATTATAACATCGCTTTCTGATAATAAAGTAGCACAAATTACCTGAAGAGCCTCATTTTTTGCACCTTGAGGTCTGATTTCACCAGACAATTTAACACCTCCTTTTACTCTTAGACTAGACATTAATATCTTCTTTTAGGCTTTTTTCTGTTTTTATTATTTGACTTATAATTGTTATTTGTCTTATTCTTGTAGTTATTGTTTGTCTTAACCATATTTTTTAGAAATTCACTTGAATCTGTCAATGGAAGCTTTGACTCAGGAACTTTTAATGTTCCATTTGATAAATCTGATAAGTGATTAAAAATTACTTTGTCATCAACTGAATCTTTATTCCAGTTTAAAAAGCATTTCTTCATGTGATTTGCTATATTGGCTATTAGCTTATCTTTTAAATCACCTTCATCCCACTCCATTGCAACATCAATCATTTTTTTAATATTATTTCCATAAAACCTGTATTTTGGAAAACTTTGTGGATATTCTAATTTATTAGGTTTTCTATTGACATAAATTTCTTTTGAAGGTTTTTCAAAGGGACTATCAGCATCTAGTTCAAAATTTGACATTATAAAGAGCTGAGCCCAAAGTTTATGTTGAAAATCAGGAACATCTCTCAAATGAGGATTTAGGTTTCCCATTACACCAATTATAGCTTTAGCCATATTATTTCTTGCTTCTTTATCTTTTAAAGCTACAGCCTGATCAACCATTTGATGAACATGCCTTCCGTATTCTGGAATTATTAACTTGGTTCTTTCTGTATTGTATTCTAATGCATTCATATTGCGCAATTTAATAAATTAATTACCATTTAGAGACTAATTATATCATCTATAACACTAACCTCTTTGTATACTTTAATGACATCTCCTGGAGATGATGCAAAGTGTTCAAAGGTTACACTTATAAATTTATTAGATGAAGATGACTTAAAAGATGATTTACCATCATAATTATCTAAAATTTTCTTTAATTGATCTATCTCATTACTACCATCTTTGACAATGAATTTATACATATACATGCCAGGCCAATCTTGAGATTCTAACAACTGTTCTTCAAATCTTAAATAAAAATCTTCAGATTTAGTATTTTTATTTGACAAGGGAATTATTTTTGTAAAAACTTTCTACAAATATAACTAAACCTTTTTTGGAGAAATGATACAACAAAAAATAAATAAAAGAATTGTTTTAGCTGGTGGACCTAGCACAGGAAAAACTAGTGTACTAAATGAACTTGTAAAATTAAAATATCATTGTTTTCATGAGGCTGCTAGAGAGATATTCTCTGACTATAAACAAAGAGGGTCAGATTTTAAATCAGATCCTGATAAAATTAGTGAGGAGATTTATAAAAGAAGGCATAATGACTATTACCAAGCAGATAATTTAAACTGCAAAGACAATATTGTTTTCTATGACAGAGGAATTCATGAAATTACAGCTTACTTAAGATCTATTGATAGGTCCTCAAGTTATTGGGATAACTTACCAGCTGATTATAAATATGACCTAATATTTATTTTTCAACCATGGAAAGAAATTTATAAAAAAGATAAAGAAAGAATTGAAGAGTTTAGTGATGCAAAAAAAATTAGTCCTTTTATAAATGAGATATATCTTGAATCAGGGATTAAAATTATTGAAGTTCCTATAATCAGTATAAGAGAAAGAGTTAAATTTATTTTAGAAAACTCATGATAAAGAAAAATAAAATAATATTTTTTGGAACACCTGATTTTGCTGTGACATCATTGGATGCTATATATTCTAATTTTTATATTCATAGCATAGTAACCTCACCTGACAGAAAATCTGGTAGAGGTCAAAAACTAAATGAAAGTGATGTAAAAAAATATGCACAAAAGCATAATATTAATATTCTTCAACCCCCGAATTTAAAAGATGAAGGATTTATTAATGAAGTTAAGAAATTAGAACCTGACTTAATTATTGTTGTTGCTTTTAGAAAAATACCTAAAGAAATATTCTTGATACCAAAATACGGAACAATTAATCTTCATGCTTCTCTGTTGCCAAATTATAGAGGAGCTGCCCCAATAAACTGGTGTCTAATAAACAATGAATCTAAAACAGGGGTTACTACATTTTTCATTAATGAAAAAATAGATCAAGGAGATATACTTCTTCAGGATGAGGTAATTATAAATAATGAAGATGACTTTGGAAAATTATATACTAAACTATCTAAAGTTGGTGCTGAACTTCTTGTTAAAACAATAATAGGTGTTTTCAATAATAGTTTAAATCCCAGTAAGCAAAATTTAGATACCGAAATAAAGTTAGCACCTAAATTAAATTCTGAAAATACAAGAATTGACTGGAGTAAACCTATAAATAAAATAATTGGTCAAGTAAAGGGACTTTCTCCAAAACCTGGAGCTTGGACAATGATTAAAAATGGTCAAGATGAAATTAGAATGAAAATTTTAAAAGCAGAAGAGAAAGAAATTGAATCTCTAGAAGATAAGATAATAGGAAAAATAGTTGTTGAAAATGGAGAATTACATATATATAACTCATATGGAATCACCAATTGTCTTATAATTCAAATGGAAAATAAACGGAAAATGAGCGCAAAAGAATTGATAAACGGGTTAAAATTTGAAGAAAATTCCCATGTTTACTAGGTAAAACAGCTGGATTATCAACAAAACAACCCTATTTATTAACAATAATGGACTTTTAAGCCTTTAAATCGCAGGACTTACATAATATCCTATATTTTTGTTTAAACATTAAAATTAAGTGATATGAACAAATCAGAATTAATTGATGCAATGGCAGCTAACGCTGGTATATCTAAAGCATCAGCGAAAATGGCTCTAGAAGCATTTCTAGGGAGTGTTAGTTCAACTTTAAAAGGAGGTGGTAGAGTATCACTAGTTGGATTCGGATCTTGGTCAGTTTCTCAGAGAGCTGCAAGAGATGGAAGAAATCCTCAGACTGGTGCAACTATCAAAATACCTGCTAAAAAAGTTGTTAAATTTAAAGCTGGAGCTGAACTTTCAAGTACAGTAAACTAAGTTTTAAATTCATTTAAAAAATGTCTTAAAGAGCTTCTTAACAGAGGCTCTTTTTTTTTACTATGAAAGGAAAAATTCTAATATCTTCTCCAAATCTATTAAGTGATATGATTTTCTATAAATCAATAATATTAATTGTTGATAAGACTGAAGATGGATTAACAGGTTTAATTCTTAATAGACGCTCTGACCTTTTCATAACTAAGGATATTAAATCTAAAAGAAAAGTTAAGATAGATCTTTATTATGGTGGGCCAGTTTCAAATAATCATTTCTATTTATTAAAAAGCGAAAGTGACCATTTAGAAAGTATTAAAATTGATAAAAACTTATACTGGGGTAATAATCTCGAATATCTATTTGATCATATTGAAGATGGATTAATCGACCAACAAGATGTAATTCTTTTTCAAGGTTATTCTGGTTGGAATATAGATCAATTAGATAATGAGATAGAAAATGATAGCTGGATAGTTTTGGGTGATCAAATTGAAAATGTTTTTGACTATAAAGAAAATAATAGTTGGAATAAAATAATCAAAACTTTAGGAAAGAAATATAGAATATGGTCAAATTCACCAGATGATATAACATTAAACTAAGATGAACCAAGAACTTGCTTAAGATCTGAAATAAGACTATCCCATAACAACTTTGCTTCCTCTAATTCATCTTCATCGGAAAAATCAGTAACTATAAGAGATACATCCTTGGTAATTTCATCCATTTGAATTCTAAATTCAAAGAAACATTCTTCTTCATCTGGTTCACCATTAATCCATTGAAATCTGATTTTTTCATTTACCTTTTTTGATAAGACTCTTGCATATTCCTCTGAGTCATCCCAGAAAAAAGTATATTTTTCACCTCGATAATTTACATCATCAGAAAACCATTCAGATAAACCTGAAGGGGTAGACAAATATTGAAATAATAGCTGTGGAGATGATTGAAAATCATATTCAATTACAAATTCTTTTTTCTTACTCATATTGTTTCCAATATATTAAAAAAAGTTAGTATTTACATCAATAAACGAATTTTTAGCAATACTTTCTTGAGATTTGTTTTATATATTTGCAATTCTTAATTTGGCGAGGTAGCTCAGTTGGTGAGAGCGTCGGATTCATAACCCGGAGGTCGAGAGTTCAAATCTCTCTCTCGCTACAAAAATTAAAAAAATGAATAGGTTTATATTATTATCATTAATTATCACTCTCTTCATTGCGTCATGTTCTAAAGGTGATGACAATCAAGAAGAAATTATTGTAGACGAATTTGAGCAAATTTACAGTTGTGTTAGTTATGATGATCTTTTAGATCCAAAAAATACTAATCAAGACGATTTAATTCAATATTGGACTAAGTTTGTTGAGGATGTTAAATGTTCAAGAGGTGGTCCAGATTACTCTGAGTTAAACCCATCGTTGAATATCTTTTTTGAATACAGATCTGCTGCTCAAATCGCAGCTGGTGTTACTCCTGATCATATTGCATATTCTACATTTACTGGTTATTGTAATGATAGTAGAGTAAATGTTGGTGTTTTATACAATGAATGGACAGAAAAAAACTTATTACAAAGACTTTGGATTATGTATCATGAGTTTGGTCATGATGTATATAAATACGAACACAGTAATGACCCTGCTGATATAATGTATCCATCTAGTACTAGAAGCGACATAGATTTAAATGATTTTATTGAAGCTAAAGATAGAATGTTGAAAAGATCATTTCCAGGTATAAGGTATATTTCATGTCCAGGAGAATAGTACTACTATTTTTATTATTAACAGTCTCATGTACAAAAAACTCTTTAGTATATGAAGAAATATCCGTAGAAGAACTTTATAGTTGTATCAATTATAACAAAGTATCTGATCCAAACTTTGATTCTGATGATTTGTATGCATTTTGGGATATTTTTGTTGCAGATGCTAAGTGTTCAATGATAAATAATCCTGATTATGATAAACTAAATAATATTGTGGACATTTATTATGAATATGAATCTGCAGCATTATTTGCATCAGGTGAAGTTCTTGATTATGGAGCTTATGCTGCAAGTTCGTGTAATGATGAAATAGTTAGAGTTGGAATAGCTTTCAGGTACTGGAACGATATTAATATATGGCAGAAATTAGGTTTAATGTACCATGAATTTGGTCATGATGTTCTTCAGTATGCACATAGTACAAATCCAGATGATATAATGCATCCTTCTTCCCCTTTTGCAAATACATATAATGGATTTATAGAATCTAAAAATAGATTTTTCGATAAAAAATTTGAGGGGATAAATTATATTGATTGTAGTTGGTACAACTAAAATTTATTTTTCTTTTTATTAATTTGAATAGTTCATGTGTTGCTCTACTAATGGATTCATTATTCTAAACCACAAGGGTGGAAAGAATGAAATTAAAATTGAAGTTGGATAACCATATGGAAGCTGAGGACTATCTTCTATAGATTCTAATATCTGATATTTTTTTGATGATTTGAAATGATGATCACTATGTCTAGTAAGTTCGTAAAGTGTAATTCTTCCAATAGTATGATTTGAGTTCCATGAATGGTGTGGTTTAACTCTTTCATATTTTCCGTTTGATTTAATTTTTCTTAATAAACCGTAGTGTTCAACATAATTAATTGTCTCTAGAAATAGAAATGAAACAACAGACATTAATACTGAGTATATAGTAATAATTAATCCATAGTTAAGATATATGAAAATTAAAAATGAAATTTGAAATAAAGTATAAAATATCATATCATTTTTTAGAGATATAAAACTTTGCTTAGAAACTCTTAAAAGCTTCAATTGGATTCTCCATGCACTTAAGTATGTTTTAATTACTGAACTAATCCAAAAACTATATAAATTTTGTTTATATTTTGCAGTAGCAGGGTCATCAGGAGTAGCAACATTTATATGATGACCATAGTTATGCTCTATAAAAAAATGCATGTACTGACAAGGTAGATATAGTAATTTAGAGCAAGTTCTGCTAAATAAAGATTTTCTATGTCCTAGCTCATGTCCAACATTAATTCCGTTAGTAGCCATTACTATGCTAGCTGATAAAATTATACCTATAATTTCATAAGCTGAGTCTGTATTAAGTAAAGTGTTTAGAGAAACAAAAAATATCCCATAAACTATAGGAATATTTAAGTACAGTAAAAAATCAAAGAATGGATCTAAATTTCTACTTTTCTTTTCATCATCAGAATACTCATTTAAATATTCCTTTGTATTCGATTCTAAAATAGGAATAAAAACAAAAGTATATATTAAGGTTAAGTATACAAATGGCCCTCCAACTAAAATACCAATAAATGCAGTTACTGCTATAGAGTACGACATTAGATATTTTAGATCTTTAATCATAGGTTATTAGACTTAATTAAATTTAATGCTGAACCATTTTTATACCATTCAATTTGCTGAGAATTAAAAGTATGATTCAATTTAATTAATTCTTTAGAATTGTCTGAATGAATGATTTCAAGAGACAGCTTATTACCAGGAGCAAAAGATTTTAAATCAATAAAATTAAATTTATCATCTTCTTGTATTTTATTATAATCATCTTCTTGATCAAATGTTAAAGCCAACATCCCCTGTTTCTTAAGGTTTGTTTCATGGATTCTTGCGAAAGATTTAACAATAACAGCTTTAATGCCTAGGTGTCTCGGTTCCATAGCTGCATGCTCTCTAGAAGAACCTTCACCATAGTTATGGTCCCCGACTACTACTGTAGGAATTTGATTCTCTTTATAAAATCTTTGAGTTTGAGGAACTGGTGCATAATTACCCGTTATAAGGTTCTTTACACTATTAGTTTCCATATTGAAATGGTTAACAGCTCCTATTAAACAGTTATCAGAAATATTATCTAAATGTCCTCTAAATCTCAACCAAGGACCTGCCATCGAAATATGATCTGTTGTACATTTTCCGTGGGCTTTTATTAAAAGTCTTGCATTAGTAATATTTTCACCATCCCAAGGACTAAAAGGTTCAAGAACTTGAAGCCTTTTTGACTCTGGATTAATAATTATTTCAATATTAGATCCATCTTGTGGAGGATCAACATAACCATTATCTTCAAAAGCAAAACCATTTGAAGGTAATTCATCTCCTATTGGAGGATCCAGAAATACTTGCTCTCCATCTTCTGACGTTAACTTATCAGTAATAGGGTTAAAATCAAGATTACCAGAGAGAGCAACAGCCATTACCATTTCAGGTGAAGTAACAAAAGCGTGTGTATTTGGATTTCCATCAGCTCTTTTAGCAAAGTTTCTGTTGAATGAATGAATTATAGAATTTTTTTCAGTGTTATCTTCTCCTTACCTATTCCACTGACCTATACATGGACCACATGCGTTAGTGAATATCTTAGATTCTAAATTCTCAAACACTTCAATTATACCATCTCTTTCTGCAGTATACCTCACTTGTTCTGAACCAGGGTTAATTCCTAATTGAGATTTTATTTTAATATTTTTTTCAAGAGCCTGTTTAGCGATTGAAGCTGCTCTTGATAAGTCTTCATAAGATGAGTTTGTACATGAACCTATTAATCCCCATTTTATTTCAGTAGGCCATCCTTCAGTTTTAGCTTTATCTTTCATTTGATCAACAGGCGTAGCTAAATCAGGAGTGAAGGGTCCATTTATATGAGGAGTTAGTGTATTTAAATCAATTTCGATTATTTCATCAAAATATTTTTCAGGATTATCGTATACATCTTGATCAGCTTTAAGATCATCCTTAACAGAAGAAGCTGCGTCTACAATATCCTTTCTGTCAGTTGAGTTTAAATACCTTTCCATTGAATCATCATAGGCAAAAATTGAAGTTGTTGCACCTACTTCAGCACCCATATTACAAATAGTACCTTTACCAGTACACGAAAGTGACTCAGCTCCATCACCAAAATATTCTAAAATATGCCCAGTACCACCTTTAACAGTAAGTATACCTGCAACTTTTAGTATAACATCTTTCGCAGAAGCCCAACCATTAAGCTTTCCTGTCAATTTAATTCCTATTAGTTTCGGGAATTTTAATTCCCATGGCATTCCCGCCATTACATCAACTGCATCTGCACCTCCTACTCCAATGGCAATCATACCTAAACCACCAGCATTAACTGTATGAGAGTCAGTACCTATCATCATTCCTCCTGGAAATGCATAATTTTCAAGAATTACTTGATGAATAATCCCCGCACCAGGTTTCCAAAATCCAATTCCATATTTTCTAGAAACTGATTCAAGAAAATTAAATACTTCAGAACTAACTTTATTTGCATTTTGAAGATCTTTTTTAGCTCCAGACTGAGCAAGGATAAGATGATCACAATGAACTGTAGTAGGAACTGCTACCTTATCTTTTCCTGCTTGCATAAATTGAAGAAGAGCCATTTGAGCAGTTGCATCTTGACATGTTACCCTATCAGGACCAAAGTCAACATAGTCTTCACCTCTTTTAAAAATTTCATTAGAGGATCCATCCCATAAATGAGAGTATAATATTTTTTCAGTTAGAGTTAGAGGTCTTCCAATGAGCTTCCTTGCATTTTCAATCTTTAAAGCCAAACCTGAATAGACACTCTTTATAACATCAATATCAAAAGCCATATTTATATTTTTATCAAAAATAATATTTTATTATTTACTCATCTCTACAATTTCTCTAATTATATTATAATTAGAATCCAGTGAAATATTTTTGTCAATTGCAGACAAGTGAATTTCTTTAAAATTGGAGGCTTTAAATAAATTGAAGTTTTTTAAATTCACACCTCCTCCTGGCATTATTGAGATTCTTCCATTAGAGATTTTTTTTAAGTACTTGAGTCTCTCAAGTCCTTTTTCCGAATCAACAACACTTCCTGAACATAAGATTCTATCAAACTTATTTTTAATTAATAATTCTAAAGATTCATCTTGATTTATAAGATAGTCAAATGCTCTATGAAAAATTAATTCATAACCTTTAGTGATTTTTCTAAATTGACTCAACATGCTAGAATCAATTTTTTTATTCTCATCAAGGAAACCAATTACAAAACCATTTATTTTATATTTTTTTAGCTGATGAATTGACTCAATCATAATTTCATATTCCTTATCATTAAAATTAAAATCACCGCCTCGAGGCCTAATTAAAACATTAATTGGAATTTTTGATTTCTTAATTGACTCAAGGGTGAAATCAAGAGATGGTGTCACGCCTCCAATTAAATAATCTTCACATAACTCAATCCTGTTTGCTCCTGCATTTTGAGCATTTATAATTGATTTTATAGATGTAGCACAAATTTCAATAGTCATTATTCATGTAAGCAGTAACATTGCAGTAAATTTATTTTAAAAAAACCAAGGGTTTTATAATTTAATAAAGTATTATTATAAAGCATTTAGTTTAAATTACACTTAATATAAATAATAAAGTTTTAATATTGGTTTACTATAAATTAATATAAGAAAAGTTTATTGTTATGATTAATTATAATTAAAAGATTTTAATATATTGAAATAGGTTTATGGAAATATTGAAGAGTAAAAAAGAATATGATGTAATTGTTGTTGGATCAGGAGCTGGAGGTGGAATGGCTACCAAAATCCTAAGTGAAGCTGGAGTAAAAGTAGCCCTAGTTGAATCAGGACCATACTTTGACCCTGCTAGTCCAGATCAGCAAACTCAATTAAAATGGCCATGGGAATCCCCTAGAAGAGGAGCTGGAACTAACAGAGCATTTGGAGACTTTCATATGTCTTATGGAGATTGGTCTTTAGATGGTGAACCATACTCTTCCGTTGAAGATTCAAATTTTAGATGGTGGAGATCTAGAATGTTAGGTGGAAGAACAAACCACTGGGGTAGAATCTCTCTACGTTTTGGTCCTAAAGACTTTAAAAGCAAAGATTATGATGGACTTGGAGAAAATTGGCCAATTTCTTATGAAGATTTAAAGCCATATTATGATAAATTAGATAAGTTAATCGGTGTATTTGGAACAAAAGAAAATATGTTTAATGAACCTGATGGATTTTTCTTACCACCACCAAAGCCTAGATTACATGAACTTTTTTATATAAATGGTGCAAAAAAATCTGGTGTTAAAGTAATGCCTTCAAGATTGTCTATCCTAACAAAAAGAATTAACAACGAAAGAGGTATTTGTTTTTATTGTGGTCAGTGTGATAGATCATGTTCAGTATATGGTGATTTTTCTTCAAGCTCATGTCTTGTGATTCCATCTTTAAAAGGAGGAATGGTTGACCTATATGTTAATTCTATGGTGAATGAAGTATTAACTGATAAAAATGGTCGGGCTACTGGAGTATCATTTATTAATAAAGAGAACGGGAAAGACTATACAATTAAAGGAAAAATTGTAGTTCTCGCTGCATCTGCATGTAGCACAGCAAGAATTCTACTTAACTCCAAAAGTAATGCTCATCCTAATGGATTAGGAAATAGCAGTAATCTGATAGGCAAATACCTTCATGATACAACTGGAGCTGGAAGAAGTGTATTTATCCCAGAGCTAATTAATCGAAAAACTTACAATGAAGATGGTGTTGGGGGTATGCATGTTTATTCTCCATGGTGGCTTGATAGTAAAAAACTAGACTTTCCAAGAGGTTATCATATTGAGATTGGTAGAAGTTTTACGATGCCTCAATATGGTTTCGGATTCAACCCAAATGAATTTAATAAGTTTTTTGGACTTAGAGCCGGAGGTTATGGTGATTCTTTAAGAGATGATGTTAAAAAGTATTATGGTTCAACTATATCTCTCTCAGGGAGAGGTGAAGCTATTCCTTTGAAAGAAAATTATTGTGAAATTGATCCTAGCACTAAAGACAAATATGGGATTCCAGTTTTAAGATTCAGGTACAAATGGTCTGATTATGAATTTAAACAAGCAAAACATATGCATGATACATTTGAGGAGATTGCATATAATATGGGAGGTATTCCACTAGGATCTAAGCCAACCAAAAAAGATAATTATGGAATTTCAGCACCAGGAGAAATCATACATGAAGTAGGTACCACTAGAATGGGTGACGATCCAAAGAATTCTGTTGTTAATAAATATGAGAGACTTCATGATGTAGATAATGTGTATATAGTCGATGCTGCTCCATTTGTTTCTCAAGCTGATAAAAATCCAACATGGACAATTATGGCTTTATCTTGGAGAACTTCTGAACATATTATAAAAGAATTAAAGAAACAAAACATATAATGAAAAGAAGGGATAGTTTAAAAACATTAGTACTTGGTTCTCTCGGCGCAACATTAACATTTAATAGTTGTATTACGGATGAAGATAAATTGGTGCTAGATAAAGTTTGGGAGTACAAATACGGAAGAACTCCCGAGGAACTAAAATGGGATTACAAAGTACTTAAGGGTAAGTTTTTTAATGAAGATGAACTCAATACTATAAATAAGATTGCCAATATAGTTCTTCCTCCAAATGAAAATGGAAATATTAACGATGCGGGAGTCGTAGAATTATTTGAAATCATTGCTAAAGACTTTAGTACACCAGCTCACAATGAATACGGTGAAAAAGTTCTTAGAAGAGGTTTGATTGTCTTTGATCAAATATGTCAAGAAAGGTTTGGATCAAAACTACTTGAATGTAGTGATACTAAAATCAAGTCTGTTTTTGATGATATTGCATTCAATGATAATACAGATGAAAATCTTCAAGAAGCCATTAGATTATTCGCTGTTTATAGAGGGATGATTATCACCGGGTATTTCACATCTGAAGTTGGAATAAAAGATCTTGAATATAAAGGCAATACTCCTAATATATGGGATGGTGTACCAGATGACATATTAAAGGATTATTCAGTTTCATATGATGAAGAATGGATTTCCAGATGTGTTGATCAAACTAAAAGAAATGATCTTGCAGAATGGGATGAAGACGGAAATCTTCTTACATAGAGAAAAGCTATAAAAAAACCTGTATTAGAGTGAGTATTGCGTAAACTCCTAATAAACAGGATTAAGGCTAATTAAACATTCAAGGATCTATTCGAAGATAGCTTGCTTTAGCATTTAAACTCACCTTTCTTAATTAATACTCGTTGAGTTTACCAAAAATCACTAATACAGGTTCAAGTAAATTTAAGAAGTTAAAATGGATTTGTCAATATCATCTATGATTTTTAAAACAACTTTCTCTACTTCTTTGTCTGAATCACTTAATTTAGATTTATTCTGAAGATTTTTAGCAGCAAATTGAATACAACACATTGCTAATAAGTCTTGTTTATCTCTTACAGAATAATTTTCTTCAAGATTTTTAATTGTCTTCTCTATTATTTTTGAAGCTTCACGAAAATAAAACTCCTGAGACCTTTGAATTGTCAGAGGATAAAGCCTATCACCTATACTTAATTTAATTTTTATGTTATCCTCCATATTGCTTATATTGATATTCTATCTATACAATAATCAATTTCTTTAATTAAATAATCAATTTTATTTTTGAAATACTGTTTATCAGTGCTGTCTTCAGTTATAGCTGTCACTAGCTTAAGTTGTTTTTCTTTTGCCTGAATAATTTTAATTTTATTTTCAAGTTCTTTGTTCAAATTTATTAAATAGTCATTTTTTGTTTTTAAAGAATCATGGACAGACTCAAGCTCATCTAATTTATTTAGTAGAAGATTCACTTTTTCTTTTAACGAGTTTACATGATTTAAAAGCATAATACTAAAAAATTAATTTATTGATTTCAATTTATAAAAATCTTAAGTTAAATTTGAGGTGAAATGAGATTTTTTCTACGAATTCTTTTTACACTCCTATTTATATCAAATATAAATTCTCTTATTTCTCAAGAAATTGACTTTCATTCACCAATTGATGCTCCATTTGATCTTTCTGGAACATTTGGAGAATTTAGATCAAGGTTTCATACAGGAATAGATTTTAAAAGCAGAGGAGTACAAGGACAAAAGATTTTTAGTATTGAAGATGGGTTTGTCTCAAGAATAGAAGTTAATAATTATGGATATGGTAAGGTCTTATACATAGATCATCCAAATGGGTATACTTCAGTTTACGCTCATTTAAGAAATTTTAGTCCTGAATTAAATAAATATATAAAATCAGAACTTTATAAATCACAAACAAATTCAATAAAAAAGTTTCCAAAAAAAAATGAATTAACAGTTAATAAAGGAAGTGTAATAGGATACTCTGGAAATACAGGTAGATCTTTTGGTCCTCATCTTCATTTTGAGGTTAGAGAAACTAAAAATCAAAATGCTTTAAATCCATTAGTGTTTAATTATAAATATATTGATAAAGAAAGACCTATAATTAGAGGGCTATATATAATTAATGAAGATAAAAGTTTAGTTAGAAAACTTCCGGCTAGAAAAAAAATCAGTAAGCTTAATGACTCTACATACATCTCTGATCTAGTTGAATATAATGGAAAGATTGGTGTTGGACTTGACATATACGATATACAGTATAAGAATTTATATAATCAAAATGGAATATATAAAATTGAACTTTTTATTGACTCAATCTTAAGCTATTCATATAAAATGGATAAAATTAAGTTTAGCGAAAATCACTACAAGAAGATTATGTATGATTATTTGTCACTAGTTGAGAAAAATAAGAAAGTTTTAAAAATATACACTCCTCGGAATTCCAATCTATCTTTTCTCAAAAATAATTCGTTTAATGGAATTATAAATTCAGATACTTATAAAGATAACTCTATCACTATAAAAATTTCAGATTGGAATAAAAACTCTTCATATATAAAATTTAGACTAAAAAGTGTAACAACTAAATCAGAAGATATATCATATCAGGGGATTGAAGTTTTAAGAAATCAAGATTATACTTTAAACAAAAATTCATCAATAATTGAAATTGATAAAAACACATTCTATGATGATTTATTATTAAATATTTCTTATAATTCTGATACACTTGATTTAGGTAAAGAAAAAAATCCATTTAGGTCTTCTCTGAGAGTAAAATTACCTCACAAGATTATTGATACTATGCAATTAAGACAATCATTTGTGGGTAAAATAATTAATGATAGGGTAAGCTATTTAAGCTCAAAGAAAAATAATTCATATATATATGCTAATACTTCTTCATTAGGAAGATATATTATATCTAGAGACACTTTAGAACCCGAAATCAAGCCAATTAATTTTAAAAATAATGCTAATATTAAAGGAAAAAGAAGCTTACGATTAAGACTTAAAGATGAACTTTCTGGAATTAAAAAATATTCAAGTTATATTAATGGTATTTGGGCATTATTTGAATATGAACCAAAATCAAACTTAATATTTCATAATCTATCTGATGGGATTATTAATAATGGAGAAAATGAATTAATAATTAAATATGAAGATGGAGTTGGAAATAAAGGGATTTATAATACTAAGGTGTTTTATTAAGAGTCTATAAATTCTTTAAGGGTCCCAATTAAGTAATCTACTTCTTCTTTTTTATTGTTGTGCGAAAAAGAAAATCTAACCGATGGTAAAGTTTTATGTGAATCATTCTGGATCTCACTTAAAACATGAGAACCTTCAGAACTCCCTGATTGACATGCGCTTCCCTTAGAACAAGCTATTCCCTTAAGGTCAAGTTGAAAATCAAGCATAGCTGCTTTATCATTAGAAATTGGAAAGCAAACATTTAAAACTGTGTAAGTACTATTATTCATATCACCTGACTCTCCATTAAAATGAATATTAGGAAATAAAGATGTTAAGTTATCAATCATATACTTTTTTATTGAGCTTACATAAGTAGTTTCTTTATCCATTTTCTCAACTGCAATTTCAAGAGCTTTGGTCATTCCAACTATATTATGAACAGACTCTGTACCTGCTCTTAACCCTCTTTCTTGTGGGCCTCCACAAATAAAAGATTTAATTTTAGTTGATTTATTGATATATGTAAAACCAACACCTTTTGGTCCATGAAATTTATGACCTGCAGAAGATAAAAAATCAATCTTTAAAGATTTTAAGTCAATATGATAATGACCAACAGCTTGAACTGCATCAGAATGAAAAAATGAATTATGCTTTTGACATAAATTAGAGACACTATAAATATCTAGAATATTTCCAATCTCATTATTTACATACATAAGAGTAACCAATTTAGGTTCTGTTATCATCTCTAACAACTCTTCTAAGTTTTCAATATCAATTTGACCATTATCTTTAAGTTTAACATAATGGATTGTAACACCTTGTTCTTCAAGCTCATCAAGAGTGTGAGTTACTGCATGATGTTCAATTTTTGAGGAGATAATGTGTTTAACACCAAGATCTTTCACAGCACATTTTAAAATTGAGTTATCAGACTCTGTACCACCTGAGTTAAATATTATTTCTCCTGGTTCACAATTTAGAATTTTAGCAACTGATTTTCTTGAAGTTTCTATATAAGTCTTTGCAGACCTTCCAAAAGAATGGGTAGAAGAAGGGTTTCCAAAACAATTCTTTAAAACTGAAGAAATTTCATCAATAACTTCATCTCTGACTTTAGTAGTTGCAGCATTATCAAAATATACCTTCATTTACTTTGTTTCAAATTCAGTAATAGTTGAAGTAATAATTTTTATGCAATCATCAAGTTGATCTTCTGTCATTACAAGTGGAGGAGCAAAGCGAATTACATTTCCATGAGTTGGTTTAGCTAAAAGACCATTATCTCTTAATCTAAGACAAATATTCCAAGCTGTTTCACTTTTGGGAGTATCGTTTATAACAATTGCATTTAAAAGCCCCTTACCACGAACAGAAGTAACCATGTTACTTGTCTCAATAAATTTATTCATCTTAGCTCTAAATATCTCTCCAAGATTTCTAGCATTTTGAGATAAATTTTCTTCAATAATAATTTCAAGTGCCTTTTTAGCAATACTTGCAGCAAAAGGGTTTCCACCAAAAGTACTTCCATGTTGTCCAGGTTGAATAACTTCCATAATTTCAGAATCACATAAAACTGCAGAAATAGGATAAGTTCCACCACTTAACGCTTTTGCAAGAATTAGAATATCTGGTCTCACATACGATGATTGTTGTTCACATGAATTACTACAATCACAATTTCCACATGAAGCTAATAAAGATCCAGTTCTTCCAAGACCTGTCTGAATTTCATCTGCAATCATTAAGACATTGTATTTAGTACACAAAGCTCTTACATCTTTTAGATAATTTGAATCAGGGACATTAACTCCTGCTTCTCCTTGGATAGGTTCAACTAAAAATGAAACAATATTTTTATCTTTTTTAAATTCATTTTCTAAAGCATCTACATCACCATGTGGAATATGAATAAAACCTGGAGTATGAGGACCAAAAAAATCTTTTGAGCCTGGGTCAGTTGAGAAAGAAATAACAGTAGTTGTTCTTCCATGAAAATTATTGTTACAAACAACTATTTTTGCTTTATTTTCTTCTACATTTTTCTTTAAATACCCCCATTTTCTTGAAAGTTTAATTGAAGTCTCAACTCCTTCTGCACCAGTATTCATTGGGAGAAGTTGATCAAAACCAAATAAATTTGTAGCATACTCCATATACTCTCCAAGCTTATTATTGTGAAATGCACGAGAAGTTAAAGTAAGAGTTTCTGCTTGAGATTTAATCAAATCAACTAATCCTGGATGACAATGCCCTTGATTAACTGCAGAATATGCAGATAGGAAGTCATAATATTTTTTTCCATTTACATCCCACATAAAAACCCCTTCTCCTTTTTCTAGAACAACAGGAAGTGGATGGTAATCATGTGCTCCAAACTTTTTTTCTAAATCTAAGTGAAACTGAGCTAAATCTTTAGTGGTTTTTGTTTGCAAAATATAAGTGTTTAGTTTTGCTATAAATATAGTAATTTTGAAGATATTTAAACTCATGATTAAAGGTCATCATATTCTTTTACTATCATTATTTATAATAAGCTGCGAAAAGGATGATATATGTATTGAAGGATCAGACAACACTAATCGAATTACAATTGGTTTTTTAGATAATGAAACTAAAAATCTAACAGGTATTACATTAATTAACGTTAAATCAATTGAAAATGATTCAATAATACATGAGGAGTTTTCTGGAGGGTCAATAAAACTTCCTCTTAAGGTAAACTCAAATAAAACTCAGTTTATATTTGATAATAAAGAAGCTACAGATACTTTAACAATTTATCATCAATCCATACATCAATATCTTAACAGATCATGTGGCTATAAATCAAATTTTTTAATTAATACACAGACAGAAATAACAAAAAAAACTGGATGGATTAGAGAAATAACAGTTGTAAAAGATTCAATTTTTAATGAAGAAAAAACAAATATATTTATTCATTATTAGCATTTGGTCATCAACCAATATGGTAGTATCTCAAACAGAATTAAACTCAAGTGATAGTTTAGTTGTTAATGATAAGATATTGAATATAAATAAGTTAAATTTAGGTTTAGACTTATTTAAACCAATTAAATCTTCTTCTGATGGAGATAATTTGAACTATGAAATTGTTGGTGATTTACAGTTAACTGAAAATTTATATTTAGCAGGAGAATATGGGTTAGTAGATAAATTAATTGAAGATGAAAATATAAATTTTAATTCTTCTGGAAGTTTTCTTAGAATTGGATTTAATTATAATATGTTCAAGAATTGGGTTGGAATGGATAATTCAATTTACCTAGGATTAAGATACGCAACTTCAAATTTTTCTAATAAAATTATAGACTATACTGTTAGAAATCAAGATTCCTATTTTTCAAACTTAGTTGACAGTGAATACCAAACAATTGAGTATTCTGATCTTTCAGGAAATTGGATAGAGATAGTAGCTGGTCTAAAAGTTGAAACTTTTAACAATGTTTATCTAGGATTTAGTTTAAGATTAAATAAATTATTATCTAATTCAAAACCTGATAACTTTGATACTCTTTTTATACCAGGATTCAATAAAGTAACAGATGACAACACGTTTGGAAGTGGATTCAACTATACATTAACATACTCTATCCCATTAAGAAAGAGAAAATAACAAAGTTTCTAAAAATTCAAGCTATTTATTTAAATACCTCTTCTTTGTTTTAAAATCTCTCTTCTGGTTTTAGAAGGTTCAAACCTAAAAAATTTTACTAACTGGTCTAAAAGACTTGTTGAGATTTTTGATGGTCTGTATGAATTTTGTCTTTTTTTCATATCTCTAATATTATTAAATATATTTAAAAAAAAGGGTATAAAAAAACCCTTAATAAAAAGGGTTTTTTGTATGAGATAAAGGCGGCGACATACTCTCCCACTAAACGTAGTACCATCTGCGCTGATAGGCTTAACTTCTCTGTTCGGAATGGTAAGAGGTGAGCCCTATCGCTATAACCACCTTAAAGTTTTAATAAGGTCATAAACATTTGAAAATATCGAAGTTAACAATCAAGAAAGTGTGTTACAATAAGCTTACGGGTAATTAGTATCACTCAGCTCTGACATTACTGCCTTTACACTTGTGACCTATCAACGTTGTAGTCTCCAACGACCCTTAAAAGAAATCTCATCTTGAGGTTGGTTTCGCACTTAGATGCTTTCAGTGCTTATCCATTCCCGACATAGCTACCCGGCGATGCTCCTAGCGGAACAACCGGTACACTAGAGGTCAGTCCATCTCGGTCCTCTCGTACTGAAGACAGATCCTCTCAAATTTCTAACGCCCACCACAGATAGAGACCGAACTGTCTCACGACGTTCTGAACCCAGCTCGCGTGCCACTTTAATGGGCGAACAGCCCAACCCTTGGAACCTTCTCCAGCTCCAGGATGTGACGAGCCGACATCGAGGTGCCAAACCCCCCCGTCGATTTGAGCTCTTGGGGGAGATCAGCCTGTTATCCCCGGCGTACCTTTTATCCTTTGAGCACTGGCCCTTCCATGCGGAACCAGTGGATCACTATGCTCTTGTTTCCAACCTGATCGACTTGTCAGTCTCTCAGTCAAGCACCCTTATGCCATTGCACTCTACACACGATTACCAACCGTGTTGAGGGTACCTTTAGAAGCCTCCGTTACTCTTTTGGAGGCGACCACCCCAGTCAAACTACCCACCACGCACTGTTCCCAAAAAGGGTTAGATATCAGAGAAGCAAAGGGTGGTATTTCAACAACGACTCAAAAACGCCTGGCGACGCTCAATCAAAGTCTCCCACCTATCCTACACATTACTTATCCAATATCAATACGAAGCTATAGTAAAGGTGCACGGGGTCTTTTCGTCCCGTGGCGGGTAAGCGGCATCTTCACCGCTACTACAATTTCACCGAGCTCATGGCTGAGACAGTGTCCAAATCGTTACACCATTCGTGCAGGTCGGAACTTACCCGACAAGGAATTTCGCTACCTTAGGACCGTTATAGTTACGGCCGCCGTTTACTGGGGCTTCATTTCAATGCTTCGCAAATAAATGCTAACATCTCCACTTAACCTTCCAGCACCGGGCAGGTGTCAGACCCTATACATCGTCTTTCGACTTAGCAGAGTCCTGTGTTTTTGATAAACAGTCGCTTGGACCTTTTCACTGCGGCCTACTAAAAGTAGGCGACCCTTCTCCCGAAGTTACGGGTCTAATTTGCCTAGTTCCTTAGCCATGAATCTCTCGAGCTCCTTAGAATCCTCATCCCAACTACCTGTGTCGGTTTACAGTACAGGCTGCATAGCTTGTTTTTCTTGGAAAAAGGTCCGTCATATTATCACCTCACCCGAAGGATCGGTGTACTATCATCACCTTAACAGTGATTTCAACGTACTATTCTGTCAGTACGCAATGACATTGCTTTTCCGTCACGTTTATTGCTATGCAGGTACCAGAATATTAACTGGTTGTCCATCCACTACCCCATTTGGGTTCGCGTTAGGTCCTGACTAACCCTCAGCTGATTAGCATAGCTGAGGAAACCTGAGTTTTTCGGAGGGGGTGTTTCTCGCACCCCTAATCGTTACTTATGCCTACATTTTCGTTTCTATACACTCCAGCAAACCTCACAGTTTACCTTCAACGTAGAATAGAATGCTCCCCTACCCAATATAAATATTGCCATAGTTTCGGTGATATACTTATGCCCGATTATTATCCATGCTCGACCGCTCGACTAGTGAGCTGTTACGCACTCTTTAAATGAATGGCTGCTTCCAAGCCAACATCCTAGCTGTCTGGGCAGTCAAACCTCGTTTATTCAACTTAGTATATACTTAGGGACCTTAACTGATGATCTGGGTTGTTTCCCTCTCGGACATGGACCTTAGCACCCATGCCCTCACTGCTAAAAAACATTTCATAGCATTCGGAGTTTGTCAGGAATTGGTAGGTGGTGAAACCCCCGCATCCAATCAGTAGCTCTACCTCTATGAAACTTATTTTAACGCTGCACCTAAATGCATTTCGGGGAGTACGAGCTATTTCCTAGTTTGATTGGCCTTTCACCCCTATCCACAGGTCATCCCAAGACTTTTCAACGTCAACGGGTTCGGTCCTCCACTGTATGTTACTACAGCTTCAACCTGCCCATGGATAGATCACTAGGTTTCGCGTCTACCACTGCTAACTAAACGCCCTATTCAGACTCGCTTTCGCTTCGGTTGCTCCGCTTAACGGATTAGCCATGCTAGCAAAGGTAACTCGTAGGCTCATTATGCAAAAGGCACGCCGTCACACATTAAATGTGCTCCGACCGCTTGTAAGCGTAAGGTTTCATGATCTATTTCACTCCCTTATTCAGGGTTCTTTTAACCTTTCCCTCACGGTACTAGTTCACTATCGGTCTCTCAGGAGTATTTAGCCTTACCGGATGGTCCCGGCAGTTTCATACAAGGTTTCACGTGCCCCGTACTACTCAGGATACCTCTATTAATAACATCAATTACCTATACAAGACTATCACTTTCTTTGGTTTTACTTTCCAGTAAATTCTAGTTCTTTTAGCATTAAATGTTGAGGTCCTACAACCCCTATATTGCCGTAACAACATAGGTTTGGGCTGTTCCGCGTTCGCTCGCCACTACTAGCGGAATCACTTTTGTTTTCTATTCCTCTGGTTACTTAGATGTTTCAGTTCACCAGGTTTGCTCACTTTACAGTGTGACATATCTTCAATATGCCGGGTTGCCCCATTCGGAAATCTTCGGATCAAAGTGTTTGTGCCACTCCCCAAAGCTTATCGCAGCTTATCACGTCCTTCATCGCCTCTGAGAGCCAAGGAATTCCCCTTACGCTCTTAATTAGCCTATTGTAACTATTAAAGTTACAAGTAACTCTTAACTCTTTCTTAAATTGTAAAATTATTTAGTATTTAATAATAACAGTATTAAATACTCATTTACGTTAACTCTGTACAATCTCAATAATTATTTAATTGGATAACTGAATAATTATGAATTGTACTTGATATTTTCAATATGTCAATGAACTCTTATTCTTAATATACATTAAGAAGTTGTGGAGAATATCGGAGTCGAACCGATGACCTCCTGCGTGCAAGGCAGGCGCTCTAGCCAGCTGAGCTAATCCCCCTTTTTTCCGAAAATGGAATTTAGTAGTCTCGGGCAGACTCGAACTGCCGACCTCTACATTATCAGTGTAGCGCTCTAACCGGCTGAGCTACGAGACTCTATTCGAGATTCTATTTTAAGGGTTATTAATAAAAAATGACAGCAGCAAACGCAAAGGTGTTTGATACTTAATAAGTCAAAGTCGTCTTTCTCTAGAAAGGAGGTATTCCAGCCGCACCTTCCGGTACGGCTACCTTGTTACGACTTAGCCCTAGTTACTAGTTTTACCCTAGGCGGCTCCTTTCGGTGACCGACTTTAGGTACCCCCAGCTTCCATGGCTTGACGGGCGGTGTGTACAAGGCCCGGGAACGTATTCACCGGATCATGGCTGATATCCGATTACTAGCGATTCCAGCTTCACGGAGTCGAGTTGCAGACTCCGAT
>Ga0206123_10000785_pt1 | contig 30988 bp, 38 predicted proteins | sample Helgoland_Spring_2_FD_160086 | JGI IMG/M metagenome (GOLD analysis project Ga0206123, IMG submission 160086) | Pelagic subsurface seawater microbial communities from Kabeltonne, Helgoland, North Sea - Helgoland_Spring_Bloom_20160316_1 | ecosystem: Environmental > Aquatic > Marine > Epipelagic ...
CTGCTGCGGCTGACGCAATTACAAGTGGAACAGGTATAGTAGCTGTGGGTTACGCTGCATTATCAGTTTCAAATGATGGTAATTACAACACTGCGATTGGAAATTTAGCAATGGCAGATGGACAAGCGGCAGATGATAATACCGCTGTTGGCTATGAAGCACTTAAAAACTGCACAGACTCTGATAACGTAGCTGTTGGTAGTCGTGCGATGGAATACGGCACTACACAAGGTGACTGTGTTGCGATTGGGCGAAGTGCAATGCAAGGTGACGGAACTACTGCACCAACAGGAAACAGTAATGTTGCTATTGGGTCATACTCTTTAGATGCCGCAACAACAGCAGCTAACAACATTGCAATTGGATACAACTCAGGTAGTGCAATAACTTCAGGTTCGTCCAACGTTTCAATTGGATTTCACGCATTAAGATTAGAAGACGCAGGAGATGGCAACGTAGCTATCGGACGTTCTGCATTAGAAGACCAGAATGTTGACACGGGACGCAACACAGCAATCGGTCATTTCGCTGGTGGTAACTTAACAAGTGCAACTAACAACTCATTTCTTGGCTACTATGCTGCTGGAAGTGCAATTGTTACTGGAAACTTCAATTCTGTAATAGGAAGTCACGCAGGATTTGATTTAACTTCTGGTGCTTACAACGTACTTTTAGGTGCATACGCTGGTCAAAATTTTACAAGTAATGCTTCTAATGTTGCCATTGGTTATGCCGCTTTGAACCTCGCTGACGGTGGAGAAAACCAGAATATAGCAATAGGTGAGTTTGCTTTAGCAGGTTTAAATCAATCAACAGGTGATGGTTGTGTAGCTGTTGGGTTTCACGCTTTAAAAAATTTAAACGTAGCTTCACCAAAAACCGTTGCGATTGGTAACGAAGCTGGCTTTTCTTCGATGGAAACCGATAATACTTTTGTCGGAACCCAAGCTGGTCGTTTTGTTGCACACGGGTTTGCAAACACAATGATCGGTTCAGAAGCTGGTGAAGGTGTATCATTCGACAACAACACTTGTGACGTCGCAAGTGGAAATACAACGGCAACTTGCGATTCTAACACTGACATCAAAGTTGGTCAGACTGTTATAAGCAATCATTTAAATGATGGAACTTATGTAACAGCAGTTAATGATGAAACAGCAGTTACAAGTTTCACACTTAATCAAGCGCCTGTAAGCACCGCTACAAACGCAACGCTGACTTTCGCGATGGGAACCGGAGATAATAATACTGTTCTCGGTAAGAAAGCGGCACACGATTTAAGCACTGGTTCTAGAAACATAATCGTTGGAGCGGATGCGGGTCAGGTGATGACTAATAATAACGACAACGTTATTATCGGAACAGACGCTTTTGAATCTGCTAATGGCGGTGAAAACGGTAACATTGTAATGGGAACTGACTCGTTGCAAGCAATGAACCAAGCAACTGGTGACGGTGTTGTTGCAATAGGTCACGAAGCATTCAAAACGCTAAACGTAGCTAATCCGAAAGGTGTAGCTATCGGTTATCAAGCTGCACAAGCTGCAACTACTTCAACAGAGTCAACTTATGTTGGTTATGAATCTGGTGGAAGCGGAGTTATAACTGGTAACAGAAATACTTGTTTAGGTGCATCATCAGGTAAAGTGCTTACGAGCGCACAATACAATGTGCTTATAGGTGCATTAGCAGGTGATGCAGTTACAACAGGGGGAGAAAATACTGCTGTAGGTGACAATGCGTTTGGTGCTTGCGACGACGGCACTCAAAATACAGCAGTCGGAAAGTCTGCTTTAACAGCTAACTGCGGTGATTCAAACACTGCACTTGGTTATTCTGCACTACAAAATTTTACGGGTGGACACACTACAGCAGTTGGATCGGGTGCAGCACAAACTTTATCAACTGCTACTGGATGCACAGCGATTGGTCGTGAAGCATTGAATGTAAACGCAACTGGTAATGACTGCACAGCGGTTGGTTATAAAGCGTTGGAACTTGCAACCGGTCTTGGAAATACAGCAGTTGGTGCTAGTGCATTAGATGAACTAGGTGCGGGAACTAACAACACAGCAGTCGGTGCTTTTGCAATGGGTGAAGCTGACGGCACTGAATTAAGAAATACAGCTATTGGTTATGCTGCATTGTTTGAACTAAACGACAATAGTGCAGACAATAATATTGCATTAGGTTTTGAAGCTGGTCGCTACCACGAAACAACTGCATCTGCTACACCGGGAACAGGTGGTTTTCCAGCTTCTAGTTCACCAGATGGAACTAACCAATCTAGCACGAACTCAATCTTTATTGGTTGTGATACTCGTTCTGCAAGTGCTGGTGATACCAACTCAATTGTTATAGGTCACACAGCAGTATCAAACGGTGATAACACAATCACACTTGGTAACGATAACACTGGTGCAATTCATTGTGCTGACACATCTATCGCTGCACTTTCAGATCGTCGAATTAAGCGTGATGTAACTGATAACAATGCGGGTCTTGATTTTGTAGAGAAGCTAACAACGATTAACTATAAGAAGTTGAACCCTGCCGATTGGCCGGAAGAAATTCGCAGTCATCAGTATCGAGTAGAAGAACATCAAAATCTCGTAACACCTGCCGTTAAAGCTAAACCCGAAGTATGGGAAGAAGCAGTCGCAGAAGTTACTAAAACTATAGAACACGCTGCAATTGAAGAGATTACTGAAGAACAAGTAATACCAGCAGTTGAAGAGGTTGTTGAAACTACAATCATACCGGCTGTCGAAGAAGTAACTGAAACAATTACATATCCAGCGGTTGAAGAGGTAACAGAAACAATCGTTCATCCTGCAACTGAAGCGGTTTATGAAGATGTAGTTATTCCAGCAATTGCTGAAGAGACTGAACAACGTGTCACTCAAGAAGCGCAAGATGAGATTATTGGTGAACGTCCAACTTACGATGAAGTAGAAGTCAGTGAAGAGGTTGAGAAGGTGGAGATGGTTAAAGGTTCCGGTGATGAATACGTTCGCACTGTTACCACTGAAACTGTTACTCGCACTGAACGCACTCCACTATACGACGAACATCCGGTTGTTAACGAAGATGGCACACCGTGTCTAAACGTTATTGAACCAGCGGTTACAGAAGAACAACAAGTTCTCGATGAGAATGGTGATGGTGTTGTTAACGAAGACGGCACTCCACTAATGGAGACTGTTGAAGTTAAAGCTGAAGTTACTGAACAAGTCATACACTTGTGTCCGATAATGGAAGACTACGTTCAGCAAGAAGCACGCGAAGAAGTTGTTGAGACATTTGTTATTCGTGACGCAGAACCAGAAAGAACTGAAAGCAGACTGGTTACACCTGCACAAGAAGAACGCACAGAAGTTCGCGTTGTTACTCCAGCTGAAGAAGAACGAACCGAAACACGGGTAGTTGTTGAAGCTGCACCAGAACGCACAGAAACATTTGTAGTTCAGCCAGCTAAGCCAGAACGAACTGAGACAGTTGTTATTAAGAAAGCGAAAGAAGCTTGGACTGAAACTGTTGTGGTAACTCCAGCGAGTGAACGCAGATTAGTTAGTCCAGCGGTTGAAGCGCAAGAAGCGGTTTATGAAACTGTGACTGTTCCAGCAGATGAACGTCCCGAAGATAACGACACCAACTATGTTGGATTAATTGCACAGGATGTGCAGACAGCTATGACAGATGCGGGTGTTGATTTTGATCTGGTTACTGAAGGTGCGAACGGGAAGTTGGCAGTTAAGTATTCTAATCTTGTCATTCCACTGTTGAAAGCAGTACAAGAGCTAAGTGCGGAAGTAAAAGCTCTAAAGAATGGATAAGGTAACAGACGTATTTGATTCGCTATACTCAGCTGTAGTACAAGCTCAGAAAGAAGTTGAAGGAAAGTACATTGAGAATATTAACAAAAGTTATTTTGAAGATGGAAAACCCAAGACCGTCACAGTTGAACTGGGGGAAAAGTCCGTTAAAGTTCCTCTTTTTTCACTTGTGCCACACAACGCACTCAAGATTGCGGAGTGCGAGATAGAGTTTGAAATAGATTTAAATTTTGACAAACAAGCTAAAGGTTGTTTCAGCAAGTTAAGAAAAAACAAGATGGCTAATGTTAGGATAAAATTTGCTGGTTGCGATCAAGCTGAAGGGCTTGCACGAATCGGTGATGGTTTAGTAAAACAAATACCTACAATATAATAAAATGGCAGGAGCAGATGATGCACAATTAAAGGACTTTCAGGGCTTACCTATAAGCGAACTGATCGTAGACCCACTCGTTTCGGCTTCTGCCGGACAAAAAAAGCTAGCTGGCGTAACACTTGATTTTGTATCGTCAATTGGTTTTGAGCCAGATCCAGATGATCCGAAAAAAACGAGAACCCGCACCGTTGATGTAGAGGTAGAGCGGCTAATTAAAGGACGTGCAACACCACAGAAGCAAATGGTCAAGATGCCATTACTTTCTATGGTCACAATACCCAACCTATCTATATCAGATGTTAAAATACATTTTGATATGGAAGTTAAAAGCCATTCGGAGAACAAAGACTCACACGACAACAAGCAAGAAGATCATTCAGAAACTGAAGGTCACGCTGAAGTTAGTGGTCATTTCTGGGGAGTTGGAGTTACAGCTGGAGGCAGTCACTCATCATCTCACACTGGAACAGTTACATCGCATTCTGAAAATACCCGCTCGACAGATTTTTCAGCTCGTTATTCAATAGATGTTGAAGCCACTCAAAACCCTCCAGCTGAAGGGCTTGCGAGGTTTACTCAGATGCTCGCGTCTACTCTCGAACCAGTTGACACTCAAGCAAAATAATTTATGGCCTCAGAACAAGAGACAAAACAACAGGAAACCATTTTAATTAATGGGGAAGAACACAATATTAGCGATCTAACACCACAGCAGACCGCTTTTATTACACATATAACTGATCTTGATGCAAAAGCGCGTCAGGTTAATTACAGCTTAGAGCAAACTTTAGCTGCTCGCGCTCATTTTATGGCGTTATTGAATGCTTCAATAGAAGAAAAACCGCAAGGTGAAGCTGAAAAGCCAGCTGAAGAGAAAACTCCAGCTAGCTAATGTAAAATGTTTAATTTAGACGATATAAAAGTGGGATTAGCTACGGCAGCTGGTATAACTAACTGGATGGCAAATATAGATTTGATCCTCCAGATAGCCATATCTGTAGCTAGTCTCGTTTATATTGTTCTTAAAGTTAAGGAGCAGTTAAATAAAAATGGCAGCTAAAAAGAAAAGCCCAAAATCTTCAATGAAATGCGGAGAAGTGCGTAAAAGCACTCGTTCTGATAAAAAGATAATGAAGCTTTACTGCATAGACGGTGGTAAAAAACTTGTTCACGCAGGTGCGAAAGGTTACGGAAACAATTATTCCGACGCTGCTCGTAAGTCTTTTAATGCTAGACATAAATGCTCTACAGCTAAAGCTGGTACAGCTAAACACTTAGCTTGTACTGAGCTTTGGAAAAAAGGCGGCAGGAAAACCAGTAATCCTAGTAGCCGTAAAGGTAAATACTAATGGCAGCTAAGAAAAAAGGATTATACGCTAATATTCACGCAAAAAAACGAAGAATTAAAGCGGGAAGTGGAGAAAAGATGAGAAAAGTAGGGGCAAAAGGCGCTCCTACAGCTAAAGATTTTAAAAGATCAGCTAAAACATCGAAAAAAAAGAAATAATTATGCCACACGGAAAAGGTACATACGGAAGTAAAGTGGGTAGACCACCGAAAAAAGACAAATTAAAATCTAGCAGTAAAAAATCTTCTGCTAAGAAAATGAATTATGCTAAGAAAATGAAACGAGGTAAATATTAATATGTTAAAGTCAAAAACTGTTTGGGCCGCTGTTACAGCTGTCGTAGGTGCAGCTTCCGGTTATTTTACTGGCGAACTTGAAATGGCAGCTGCGTTACAGCTGATTGTTACAAGTGTGCTAGCTGTGTTTGTTAGGCACGGTGTTAAAAAATCTGAAGACGCTGCAAAAGGAAATTAGTTAGTTATATGTGGATGCTTAAACTTCTGGGGTCACTAGGCGTTTTACGCGACCTAGTGTCCCGGTTGTTTAAAGTTTTTAAAAACACAACCGCTAATGTTAGAAGAAAAAACAAAGATGAAGCAGTGGATGATGCCATTTCTGCTGCTCTTGGTCACGATGACCAGCTGCGCGACAGTGGATCTGAAAAACGCAGACAGGCTGATTGAGCGTCATCCAGCTGGATTTCAAGATGCTGTCCGAGCTTCTACCAATTCAGTGGAATTTGTTAGAGATGCTCTGAAAACAATTAATCGCTTAGAGGCGGTGATTGAGAGAGAGCTTTAATTTTAAATAAGGGCCGACTCTGATGTCGGCAAAGCTAGTTACTCGCTAGTTTCGGCTTACCAATACCCCGAAAGGGGCCACACCCTGCACCTCCTGCATAGTAAGCTTTTTGAATTGATAAAAGTTTCGGCCCTTACACTTAACTACACACAGTAATATATTTTTTTATATTTTTTTATTGACTATTATAATCTATTATATATTATCTTTTTCCAGTGCGAGCAACATCAACAGGAAAACTTAAAATGGTAGCAGTAAGTGAGAAGGTTCATAAGTTATTAAAAGCTCATTGTGTTAAGAAAGGCTTAAAAATCGGAATTGCTGCTGAAAACATAATATCAAAATATTTTAAAAATGACTGATCCAGAAATAAGGGATATAGCTCTCAATCAATTTACTTCATTCGCTTTGCCTAAATTTAATAAGGGCATTGAGGAACACAACCCTAGAGGAGATAAGGGTTTGTGGAAGATGAATGAAATCCAATTAATTAAAGCTTTGAAAGAAGAAGCTGCTGATACTTGGTTTTATCTGAACGCTTTAGAGCAAAAGCTTATGCAAAGAAGGTGCGATGAAATAAATAAAGAGTTTCAAATGCAATCTCGTAAAGACAAACAATTTCTCTCGGCGAGTGCCGAAACAGAAAACCCAGAAATATAAAACACAAATAAAAATAATATGTTCTTAAATGCAACTGAAAGTACTGCAAAGGCAGACTTCGAAATTCATCCTAAAGGGGTGGCAAATGGTGTGTGTGTGGAGGTAGTTACACACAACAAAAAAACAGGTGAGCCGTTTACCAAGAAGACGGCTGAAGGCGAGACGAAAAACCGGATTATTCTGGTGTTTCAAACCAACAAAACAGCAACTAAAGAGGACGGCTCTACAGTTAACTGCGTTTATTGGGACTGGCACAATGTGCCGCAATCAATCTCTAACGAAAATGGTACGCTGCACAAGCGGCTAAATGATTGGGAGATTGAGATAAAAGACTTCGAGACAAAAGAAGCTTTTGAAGAGGCGGTTGTTGGTAGGCCAGCAACTCTAGTGTTCACTCATAATGTGAGTGATAAAAACGGTAAAACCTACAGCAATATGACAAGCTGCACCCCTCTCGATGAGGGCGCAACTGCTTTTGTTGCTAAAGATTATCAAGTCTATAACGAAGGCGCACCGTTTTAATGTTTCTCTCAGCTCAACCACATAAGCGCGAGCTGAATGGAGACGGCGGTCATTGGTATTATCCCGATGGCCGCTCCCTTCATACAGTCCCAAAGAAAGATGGAACTGGTGAAAGAAACACCACTAAGGCTGACGCTAGAAAGCTGGGTTTGTTTCCCAGCGTGACGGCAATTACAAAAATAGTTGCCAACCCAAGTCTTGATCGCTGGAAGCAAAACCAGATGCTTGAGGCTTGTGTAAACAATCCGATAACAGGAGGAGAAAACACTGAGGAGTACGGTAATAATATGCGCCAGTTTGCTCAAAAGAAAATGGTAGACGCAAGAGCATTTGGTTCTTTGTATCACAACGCAATTGACGAGTTGAATAAGACAGGATTCTTAGACAACAAATACGATGAGATTAAACCGTTTGTTAAGTACTACATTGAATGGACTAGAGATCATTCAGTTTCTTTTGTTGATACCGAGTTTGTGTGTGTTAATGAAAAGCTGGGATATGCTGGCCAAGTAGACGGTTTAGCTGTCGTAGACGGTAAACTAACACTACTTGATTATAAGACTCAGGACGTTAAAGAAGACGCTAAAGGAAACCTTAAACCTAATTATTATGATAGTTGGGTTTGGCAATTGGCAGCATATAAAAATGCAGAATGGGAAAACAAGCCGCCTCGTATCCAGCAAGTGATGAGTGTGGTTTTGTGTTCGCAATCTCCGTGTTATCCGATTATGAAGGTTTGGACTTCACAAGAATTATCAAATGCTTGGAAGATATTCAAAGCCAGCTGCGCTATATGGCAGCTTACAAACAAATTCAACCCCGCTGAAAATGCTAAGTTGATAAAAGAAAATGGGGAAGCAACAAAGAGATAAAGGAAAACGTGGGGAAAGAGCTTGGCGGGACGAACTTCGTGCCGCTGGGTTCGATCCCGAAACAACCTATAGAACAAACCAATTTAGTGGGAAGTGTCCTGAAGGATCTCCAGACGTTTATTGTGGCGAGTTACCCGATTTACAGTTTGAAGTTAAAAACGTCGAGAAGCTTAACGTGTGGGCCGCTATGGATAGGGCATTGGAGGATACCCCTTTCGGAAAGCTGGCTATGGTAGCCCATACAAAAAATAACCAAGGATTTTTAGTGACAATGACCGCAGAAGCCTTCTTTGACATAATAAGAGAAAGCTCTTTCGTTAAACCTATGAAAAAAAATAAAGAAAATGACCATTGAAATGCCGGATGAAATATTAAAATCAAAATTATCACTGTCAGCTAAATTGATATGTGCCGTGATTTACAGTTACCCTAGAGCGCAGCAAAAAGAGATCGCAAAGATTCTCGGAGTGACTAGACAAAGCATCTCTTCGGCCACTAGAGATGCCAAAAAACACAACCTCGACAACTTTACCTTATGTAAAGAATCCTTTACCTTATGTAAAGAATCCTTTACCCCAGACCCAGTAGTAAGTAAGTTAGTAGAAGAGGAGAAAGAAACCAAAACCCTAAAAGCAAAAACTCCGACGAAGGAGGAGGTTGAAGAGTATGGGGCCAAGCAGGGCGCGGCGGCAATCGTCGATGATTTTTTCGATACCTACTCAAATAAAGATTGGATGTCCAACGGTGAGCCAATCAAAAACTGGAAGGCAATGTTTCGCTGGTGGAAGAACAACAAACTTAACAATCAACCAGCTGGAAACACCAAACCAAAAAAGAAAATGTCCACCGAGGATGTCTTTTACGAGATGGACGCTGAGATTTACGGATGAAATTAATCCTCACAATTTTAATCATTACTATGAAACCAATACAAAAAATACCAAACGACCGTGATGCCGAGCTGGGCCTAATAGGAGCAGCAATCCAAGGCAAATTTGACGATATTCGCTCCGCTGGGGTGGATGAAACTTTCTTCCACGATCTAAAGTGTCGCGGAATGTGGAAGAGAATAGAGGAACTGGAAAAGAGCGGCGCGGTTATAACACTGGACACGCTGGCTCACCAAGCCAAAGGTGAAGGGTCTTCAATTGCTTTGCCCGATGTACTTGAAGCAGAGTCAGCGTGTCCTTCTCCACTTAACTGGACTTATTGGGCTGAGATATGTGACGAGAAGCGTAAAGCTAGAGTGGTTCAAGAGACAGGATTAAGATTAGCAGAAGAAGCTTCAGCTGTGGACGATGTTGAGCAGTTAGTCAGCACAGCTGAGTCGTTAGTCTTCTCATTGACTGATCAAGTTACAACGAAGACAGACAACAGGAGCGATTCTTTTAAGCGTATTGTTGACACGCTTGAAGAGGCGCACAATGGTGGAAAGGTTGGTATAACCACTGGTTATAATTCCATCGACAAAATCCTCGGCGGGTTGAGGGGCGGTCAGCTGGTTACTATCGCTGCTCGACCCGCTGTAGGTAAATCTGCGCTGGCTGGTAACATCGCTGAAAAGCTGGTTATGAATGGAACCCCAGTTGCTTTCTTTAGTTATGAAATGACTCAGGATGAGTTAAACCTAAGAATGCTTTGCTCTTTGTCGGATACAAACCTAATTGGCGATGTAATTAATGGAGGAGTCGAGGAGTCAGGCAACCGTATGCGAATAATGAAACAAGCCGCAAGCTATGTCCCTCAACTCAACTCTGCTCCGATTCATATTATTGATAACGGAAACCTGACAGTGTCACAAATTAGAAGCAACGCTCGCAGGTTAGTGAAAGATGAAGGGGTAAAGCTGATAATCGTAGATTACATCCAGCTGATTAAACCAGCCGCCGAAGATCGCAGGGCGCAAAGGCACGTTCAAGTTGGCAATATTACAGCTGAACTAAAGCAGATGGCAATGGAGTTAAAAGTTCCTGTCATTGGATTAGCTCAATTAAACAGAGGGGTTGAGGGTGAGAACAGGCGACCCAGATTATCTGACCTCCGTGAATCTGGTTCAATTGAACAGGATTCAGATGTAGTTGCTTTTCTTTATATTGATGACCCAGCTATGAGAGACGGCCCTAATATGTTGCTCAAGTTGGCTATAGGTAAAAACAGAGCAGGAAGGCAAGGGGAGGTTGATCTTGTGTTTGTGAGAAACAAGATCCGATTTGAAGATGCTTACCAAACAAAACACGAAACGTGGCTGAACGCGAAAAAGAAACAACTGGTAGACAGTTAACCGAAGACGAGCTTGTGGATTACGCTTGTAAGCTTTTTGACGGAAAGGTTTTGTCTTATTGGCAAATGAAGTTTCCCCCAAGCACAAAAGAAATAGAGAGAGATTTTGAAAGCATTAAGATCACTCACAACGTCATACGAAAAGAAGACAACAAGAGAAGAGCTTTTTGGAAAGACAGAGCAATAAAACTTTTAAGTGATCCAAGATCAAAAAGAAATGATTTAGAAGCAGCTATGATTGGTACGACGCAAAGCAAAGAATTAAATGCCAAGCTGAAGGATCGAATAAAGCAGACAAAAAAATAATTTACACAGCTGGGCATAGAGTCGGCGGATGTCGCCGGACGGCGGTGGGTTTGTGGTTATTCCCACCACATAGTGAACACCAGCTGCGTTTTTAAGGGGTGTGTGACAAATGATATTACAGCGTTTAGCGAGCTGGTTACTGCGGTCATTGTGCAAGCGTCAATCGACTTCGTGGACGCGCACAAATCTGGACTCATTAGCCAGAAATTATCCGTCAATTCGGAAAGAGTTAATGAGGTACTGCGAGAATCGTATCCGACGAGATGCCCTTTACCGAAATGGATGGAACCATCAGACGTTTACAGCTGTGTCAGTTTCTTGTTTGAGTCAACAGCCCTTGAAGACATCATCCCCACTAGCTGGGAAGTCAAGCCGGATGCGGTCAGGCGTGCCGTTATCGAAGCGGCTTTGGAGGGAAAAGCAATGAACCACTTTTTCAATTTTGAAGGAACCCATAATTCTCAATGAGCGAAAGAAAAGAGAAAGCCAAAGCATACGAGGCTGACGTCGTTCAGCTCGTAAAAAGAAAACACCCTCAATGGGCCGTAGCGGAACCTCCAAGCGATTATGCTACCATTGACGGCATCGCATACCACAATACCAATCAACAGCTTATAGCGATTTACGAAATCAAATGCCGCAATCAATCATTTTCAGATTTAATATCCAAGTACAATTCAGAGATGCTTGTTGACGCTTCCAAGCTGGAATCAATGCAGGTCATTAGTAGGATGTTAAGGATTCCCAGCTACCTTTTCAGCTACCTACTCAAAGATGGGTTTGTTCTCAAAACAAAAATAACGAATGACAACGGGCTGTTTGTTTGTAATAAAATTGACGAACAACAAATTGCTCCAGCTGGTCTGGACAAAGAAAACATCAGTAAGAAAATGTCGAAAGTAAAAATCGATGGAACAGAAATCTTATCGACATCGGAAGCTACGGGAGCAATCTGATTGTGAGGAAAAAATAAGTGCCTCCAATATTGGGTCGGCTGGGGAAATGATGACAGCCCTTGAATTAATAATTCGAGGCTGGGATGTTTACACTCAAACAATTTGCAACACGACAAGTGTGTTTGATTTAATAGCGACCAAAGGGCCGCTCACACGACGCATACAAGTTAAGTCCACAGCTAGGAAATACTTAGGAGGAGAAAAGCGTAGGGATCAAAAACATATCCTTAAAATCAACAAAAGGAAAAACGGTAAAAAAATCCTTTATAATAAATCTGATTGCGATTTTGTTGTTGTCGTTGCGCTAGATGAAGGTTGGTTTTTTGTTGTCCCTACAGAGAAGCTATATTGTCAAACTGTCAGCATCTACACAAACAAGACGGGCCAAGCAGCTGGCTGGATTACCGAATACCAAGACGCTTGGGATCTGCTTGAAGATTAATTACAACTGGTGATAGTAATGTTGCTGTTGGTAACAACGCAACTACTGGTAACAATAATATAGCTATAGGTCAGCTACCAAAACCAGACCATATAATCATCTTCTAAAGTGTCTTCTGGTAAAATATCGTAATTACAACTGGTGATCATAATACAGCTATTGGTAACACCGTCACAGCAGGAAACAATAATATAGCTATAGGCAAAAAAAATCCCCCGCCAGCTGTTAAGCTAACGGGGGTGTTTCAGTCCTCTTCACCGCAACCAGAACATTCTTTAGGAGGTCTACCACATTCCTCACAATATTCTAGCTCCGAGTAATCAAACTCTCTTTCGTAATCGTCCACTTCTTTAGTCATTTTTTATTGTTCGTATTCCTTACGAAGACCTAATAAAGCGTCTCGCTTTGTTGCGTAGTAACCACACTCAACTACGCATCCAACCTCGTCGGTTAGCTCCTCTCCATTAGGTGTCAGCTCGCGAGCAGCCCAATCGTTACCAGCCTTAAACACTTCAAGTATATTACCATTAGGCAGCTTGGCTGAATAACTAGACGAGAAGTCTCCCTTTGGACTGCCTTTTTTAAATTTTAATTTCATCTGCTTATTTTAAATTTCTTTAGTCATTTTTTTAGTATTGTCATTTTAATTTTAAGCAATCCAGCTTCACAGCTGGCCAAACGGGAGAAGGCTTCTTTGGAAAGGTCCAACTCTCTGCCTTTTATAAATGGGCCTCTGTCGTTTATCGTCACAATAACGAAACGAGAGCTTCCCAGCTGGCAACGAACTTTAGTACCGAAGGGCAAAGTTCTATGCGCTGCTGTCAGCTTGTCGGGATTATAAATTTCTCCCGAAGCGGTCGGCCTTCCTCTGAATTTCTCGCCATACCAGCTGACAATAACTTCCTTCCCAGCTGGCTCCGGTTTTCCTGTTGCAAAAAGAGCGGCGGCTATTGCCGCCAACCCAATTGATAATTTAAGTTTCATAACTCAATATTCTTTCCACCCTCTTTCAACAAGACAGGAGTCACTTCTATATTTGAATCCTCCCAAGGCCGTCGATGGCTAGGCTTTTGATTACGCCTAATGGCAGCAAACAATCTCTTTTTAGTTGCAGAGGTATGTTTTCGTTTTCTGTTTTTAGGTTTCTGTTTCATCGTCTCATATAGTCCTTTAATGTTTTAGCTGATCTGTGAGCTTTAATATTTTTGATGGCTTGGTTTTTCATATCCGCCTCAAGCATATCCATAAACTCAGCTGACACTCTAGTGAAGCCGGACTTTGGCCTGTGCATTTCGCACATATCCAAAATCCAAGACTTCAACAAAGAGCGAACCAATAAACTTTTAATTATTCTCATTAGTTAAATGTGGTTATTTCAAATGAAGGGTTTTTATGGTTGTCGCTTACTTGATCGTCAGCTACCCAACTAATAGCGTTTTCAATTTGCTCAAAACTCAGCTTAACGTCAATTGACTCGCCGTTACTGTGATCAGTTCCCAATACTAAACACTTACCGCATAGCGGATTTGGATTAGATGTTTTAACCACTGAGTCCTTAAACTTGAACCAGTGTTTTTCGCCGTCGTTTAGTAGACCTTCGTCATCAACGTATGCGGTGTCTTCGTTTGACAAGTAGCTACCGACGCAAAAATATCTTGCTCCGATAATCTCTGAAATAGCTTGCCATTCATCCGCAACATCTACAGATGTAATGCGGCGTTGTTCTGGGTCAATTAAATAACCTTTCATAGTTTTGTCTTTCATTTTATTATTTGTTGTTGTTGTTTTTCAATCTCCAAGGAGCTGCGTTTATACCTTCGTATGATCTTCCTGAGATTCTCCTCATTTCCACGGCTGCAATGATCCTCTGGTTGTAACTTTCCATTATCTCATTCCTCACCTTTATTAGCTCTTTAGGATTATCCCAATTAGAATCATAAATCTCGGTGGCGATAGTGTGGATTATCTCCCGTGAGTCTATAACAATGTGGCCCTGTTCTGTCATAACGAACGGGCTGTTTTTTTTGTTGCTATTATAAGCAATTACTTCGTCGTGTGTAGGCTTCATACTGTTGTCTTTCATAGTTCTGTTTCTTTTGTGAATAGTTTTGTAAAACACCTTACTAAGGGGTTTGATTTTGTTGTCTTTTTATTTTTCATAAATGCGCTTGGATCTCTGGCTTCTGTTAAGCATACGATTTGCGCTCCTTCAACTGCTCCTATAGCTGAATACAATTTGTTCAGCTGGCAATCTTTAACTGTTATCCCGATGAATTTTTTATTGCTGTCCATTTTATTAACTCCTTGAAAAAGCAATTGGTGAAATTGCGTCGGGATTATCTTCTAGTGTCTTCTTTGCAACTTCTTTGGCTATAAGATCCACAAACTTGCAAAGGAAACAACTCGCTTTAACAAGCAAACGAACATCTTCATTTTCATCAAGAGCTTTATCCCAATTTTCCTCGAACTCTTCTGGCCCTTCACTCGTTTGCATCACCTCAATAGTTTGCCTTAGTACTGAGTGAATAGCTTCAGCCATCACATCGCTCAAACCTTGTGAAACACAGCCAGCTGACATCGCCAGCTCTGCCTTACTTGATTCGGTGAACAGTTCATCTCTGTTTGTAATAGCAGCTTCAAGTGCTGCTCTTCTTAATTTATCTAAGTCTTTCATTATTTTATTTTATGAGGCACACGACCTCCATCAACCAATCCAAATGGATTGGCTGAAAGTGGGAGTGTATCTATTACTCGAAAACTAAAACAGAATGTTCAGCACCTCCTCACCGAAGCAGTAAAACAAAACTGCTCCGGCTAAGAGTATTGCAGCCGAAAGGAAATCAATGATAGTATTCATCGTATAACCTGCCTTCCTTCTGTGAACACTTCGACCAAGTGCTTTGAAAGTTGAGGAATCATTGTCTTAGGGTTCACGTTGTCGATCCCTCCGTTAATTCCTACTGTCTTAGAATGTGATTCCTTAATTCCTTTCTTGAAATCAATCTCACTGTGGTAATGGTAAACGGTATCACCTACTCCAACGCATCTCCTCCAATCGTGATTCGGGTAATTAGGGTCACTTGACAATACTTTATTCATTAACCCTATAGCGTAAACCTCAAAGCCTTGACGTTTGAGTTTTTCCCACTTGTTCCCTTTGTTCCAGAATGAATCTGTAGAAGACATATCCCCATCTGTTAACACGATGGCTATCTTTCTTTTTTCACGTCTGTCTTTCATTAACTTTAACCCATCCCTCAAAGCAGCTGGAACTTTAGTGCCGTCTGTTGGGCCAAGGTCGTTAAGGTGTGCGTTTTGCCACTTGCCCCGCCATCCTTTTATAACTTTAACCTCTTGAGTAAACACAAGCAGTTGATGTTGAATCCTTAATTGATCCATTGATTTTGATAATACAGCTGCGGCGGCGGCTGCGTATCCCATTAACCGATGCCCTCCTACGGATTCGTGCATTGACCAACTTTCATCTATGTAAACCTGAACACAAACATCTAGTTTTTTACCTTTCCGGTTTCTTTCGTAAACGGTGTTAACGTCAGTCATTTGTGCTATGTCGTGCAATCGTGTAATGTCCAGCTGTCCACTGTCGCGGTGTCGGGTGATCCTGTTGCGAGAATCAGCTAATAAAGCTTTTCTTACTTTACCAATTAGCTGATTAGATTTTGGCAATTCACACTCGATTTCTTTTTTATTGAAATCTTTTTCTATATCAAATGGCCTGTTATTATGCCGGTTACTTATCCTTGCAAGTTCGCGCTCAATTTCTCTTTCTCTCTCAGGCTCAAGCTCTTCATCGCCCCAATCAGATTGGAAATTGCCGTCGCATTCTCCTTCTTTAGTTTCTCCGTCTGAGTTTGCATCTACTATTTCAAACTCTTCATTACCGCTTTCGCCCTCGCCCTCGCCCTCGCCCTCGTTTTCGCCTTCGTTTTCGGTTTCTACGGGATCGCCGCCTTCGCCGTCTCCTTCCTCAGCATCAGACAAGTCTACCCAAACGTGCCAAGTTGGTTCTGGTAGATTGCGCTGGGTGCGCTCATCTTCTAGCCATCTGTCCGGTTTGCTTGGGAGTGCTGTTCGGATGTCTAGCCACAATTTGCGGGTTAAGTCTAATGCTCCGCATTCGTTTCTGCCGATGGTGTTTTTTTCAAAAGCGGCCAAACTTTTGGCTCCCCAAACTCTTTGAATCCAGCGATCCAGCAAAACATTAAATCGCCGACTGCTAGTGCTTACAAATCTTAAAGCTTCAACTGGAGTTCTTCCTAAAACTTCCATACGAAAACGTATCGTCCAAATCATTTGGCGTTTGGCTGCTTTTGTTAGTGCAAATTTCATAGTATTATTTTCCTTTCTTTTGGTTTGTGGTTTTAGATTGAAAGAAGCTTTTTAACTTCTTTTGCTTCTGTTGGCGTTAGTGCATTAATAACTGTAACGTGCAAAGCTTCGTCAAGAGACATCGGATCAAGTGCTTCAATCTCCTGTCCGTATGAGTCTTTAGCTTGTAATGCTTTAGATATATTAAGCATTGTTCTAGTGCTGGGCGGCATTGTGAGAGTTCCCGCTGTGTGTGCTTTGCGTAGGATTGAAAACTTATCAACTAGGTCTGAAGCTTGCTGATCTGTTAATCCGTCAGCTTTCAAAATGTTTGACTCTTCGCGCTTGTTTAAGTAATCGGCATAAACAAATCGGCAACGAGTTTTCAAAGCTCCACTTATCTGATGGCCGGAATACAAACCCGTTTCGTCAGTTAATCCGTTCATTGTGAAGATCACCAGAAAATCAGAGTGTGCGGTGATCCGCTCGCCTGTCTGGGGGATTGTTACCTGCGCGGGGTGTGCGTCGGTGTATGAGTTAACAGCTGATAGTAGTTCGCTTTGCAGCTGGTCGGCCTCGTCGAGGATTACAGCCAAACCTTCACGCGCGGCAATCGGCAAGAATTTAAGAATGGTTTTCATTACTGGTGCTCCACTCTCGATCTCAATCGTTTTCTCGGCTACAAGCTCAGACATTGAGATTCCATCACTACAGCTGATTTTTACCCAGCGACGGCCAAGCTTGTTTAAAACTTGTTCTACGGGAAAGGTTTTGCCCGAACCGCTCGGCCCGCTCACAATCATATGATTTTTGGATAAAACACCTGTCTCAATCTGCTTAGTGGTGCGGTTCTCCCTAAAATATGGGGCCACTCCCAAGATAGGCGGCAAAACGCTTTTGTCTCCGCTCGCAACCGCTCCGCGGATAGACTCGCCAAGCTCGGTTTGCATCAGTGCGGAAACTGTTGCTTTCAGCTCGTCATTGGCAAATTTGCCGACGGTGTTTGAAATTGCTTTTTCAATCGCATCAGGTGATTTAGTCAATTGATCTTCAAACAGCTTGCCGAAAGAATCTTTTTGAACTTCAAACGCTTCCTGTCGAACTCTGCCAACATCAAGTTGAGGGGTTTGCGGTTGAAAGATTTGTTTAAAAGCTTCAAAAGCTTGTTGCTGATTTACTCCAGCTGGTGCGGGTGCGGGTGCTGGTGCTGCAGCTTGACCGTCTGCCATCCCTAAATTATTAACGGTGTTCGGAATCGCTCGCATTGCTGCAAGCTCTTCTGTGACAACTTGGGATTCTTTGAACTTATCAGCTTGAAACTCTCCAAGCTTCCCGATTGTCCTTAGATCTTCAGCTGTCAAACGCTTAAACCCGTTAATTTTTTCGCCGTTAATCAACTTTCTCATATCGGAAAGATGATAAAACGTTTTAAGTTGGCCAAGTTCCAACATATTTCTCAACGCTGTTCGTGCTTCGCCTTGTGTTAAGCTGTCCCAATCTAGTGTATTTGTTTTCATAGATACTTTATTTATTAATTTAATTATTAAGTGAGTCAAAGCGACTCCATCAACCAACCCAAGCGGATTGGCTGAAAATGTAGCTTTGTTATTTGTTACTCTAAAAGTCAGCTGGTAAGTTCAGCTGCATCTTATTTGCTGTCGTTCCACTTTTGCGCTTCGATTCTATATCCTTCCCAAATTAGTTGGGCAAGCCTGACAGCTGTTGCAGCTTGGGTTTTAGTTGCTTTTACGTTGAACTCGTCAGCTGCATAATTAGCCGCCTCGTAAAATGCGGACTTCCAAGAGCAAGAAAACTCGTAGTTATTCGCAGCCCATTGGGCCATTTCTTTTATCTCCGCATCTGTTAAGAATCTTGTTTTCATTCCCAATTATCCTTTATTTGAGTCCAAAGAATGTAAACAGACGCGCCTAGTACAAAAGTATAGGCGGGAATTGCAAAGAATATTAAAATGATAGTTTCAAAGGTTGTCATTTTATTATTAGAAAGAGTTAATAATGATATTGCCGCCATCAGTAAGACCAACAAACGAGCAGCGATCAGTAAAATAGTTTTTGATTTCCTCTATTTCCTCGTCAAGGTTCCCGTCACAATGCTCTAGGCATACGCTGTACTCTTCAGCGGCTTCGAATAATTCAAGCTCTCTGTAGTCGCAGCAAATCGCAATGACATCAAGCTCGGTTTCTTCGTCGGTGCTTTCGTCTAGCTCTTCGAAGTAATCAAACAACATTGTCAAACCTTCTCGACTGAAGTTGTCGGGTCTGATGTTTTCGAATTCGCGTCGGAAGTCGTATAAGTCAATTTTCATTTTCATAGTATTATTTATTAATTAAGCGGGGCTTTATTGCTGCCGCTATATATTACTCGAAAAATGCAATAAAATGTTCAGCTGTCAGCTGTCCAGCTGTTAAGGTGTTGCAATGTCTCAAATTGATTGGGAAGAGGGGCGGCGTTTATACCTCAAAGGAAAGTCTCCGCTGGAAATATCAAAGCAACTTAAATGCAATAAAAGCAGCGTTTGCCGCAAGGTTAAGTCTCAAGGTTGGGAACGGGCTGAGACGGTGCTTGCAAGTGTTGCAAGGGGTGTCGTCCCGTCGCAAGAATCGGGGGAGTTGGTCAAAGTGGATCGGGAGAGTTCGGCTAGTAATGTTAAAGCAAGAATACAGGACGATGTTGCGGCGGTTCTAGATGCCCTTGAAGCGATTTGTCCAGCCGATCTGGGGTTAGGTCAACTAGCAACTAGAGAACGTGTAGCAAGTGACGTTGCAAAGCGTGCTGCGTCGGTGTTCGACATTGAGGAAAGGGAAAAGCCTGTCGTAAATATTGCGGTGCTTTCTCAGTTGCCTGAGCAGGTGGTGGGGTGACGGTGTTGAGAGTGAGAGGTGGTCAATAATGATAGTATATTTGCGCTGGCAGTGGGGTTGATGGCCCCGGCCCCCCCTTCCAGCCCCTCCTTCATATATAATACCCCCACACACAATTTTTGTCCCAAAACAGTTGCAACACTTCCCTAGCCCTCACACTGGCCTTCTAAGGCTTTTAAGGTTCCTCGCAGGTATCATTTGACTCGCCAACTGTTAAAAGCTCTTAGGAAGCGAATATGAGCGATTGCGGCTTGAATGTGCTAACTGATTGGAGCAGCATTTGGGGTGTGAAGGTTTTTCAATACTCTCCGGTGGTGTTAACGCTGAATAAACGTGAAGCTTCTGAGCTTGAAGGCATTCTTAATCAATTAGTTGATGAATGTGATTCTATTGGAGCGACTAAAGGCAGTCGTTATAGGATATTTTCCAATGTTTTAAAGAAAGTTCGCAAACAGCGCAAGAATCCTGTGATGTTTTTTACTAATTGAGCGAAAAAACGTTAATTTACTGCCTTCGCTGTAAAAAACGCAGTGAGATGGTCGCTGAGAGGGTAGAGTGGCAGAAGCCTAGGCGCAAAACTTACGGTTATAAGGGTGTATGCGACGATTGTGGTAAGGATTGCTACAAATTTGCTGGAAATAGCGAGTGGGAGGGTGGAGCTACACCCCATAAAATTAGGGATCAGAACTATCGGGACAGGAAAAAGCAGAAAGAGCTGTATGATCCGATAGAAAACCTACCTAAACTAAAGGCTTACTACTCGCCAGAGTGATTATTGCCTATTTTTACTGCGATTATACTTTTTAGAGGTAACTGAAAGGTTTTTACGGGAATTGTTTGATGGGTTTCCGTCTTTGTGGTGAACGTCTTTGCCGTCACCTTTCTTAACTGCGCCTGTTTTTAAAAGCTTTGAACGACTAGCATTGCGTTGCGCCCTTCTTTTCTTCTGCTCTGGGCTTGAGTGGTAGTTGTCGTATTCTTTTCTGTAGTTTCTACTAGCTGCCATAAATCTATATACTTACATACTTACTACTAGGTCTGGAGTAAAGGATTCTTTACATAAGGTAAAGAAAGCTTTCCCTTTGTCAGGAATACTTTACACCAGGTAAAGGATCCTTTACCTTATGTAAAGAATACTTTCCCTTATGTAAAGGATTCTTTACCTTTTCAATCTTCATCGTCTGGATTTCCTATAAGACTGCTCCAATCATCTTCGTCTTCATCTTCTTCGTCGGTGAGTCCGTAGGCTTCTAAAATCAAGCCAGTAGATTGCATTTGAAGAATGCCTATGATTTCGTGGTAATAAAGAGTGTTTTGGTACTTTTCTATTAAAAGCCCTAAAAGCTTGTCAAATTTGTCAGCGTCATTTGAGCCTCTTACTTGTTGGTTTCTTTGTACCATTTTTGTGCTCTTTCTAGGATTTCCTTTTCGTAGTCAGTTAATGTCCTAAGAAACTCTGATCTGTACTTCTTGATCTTAGCGAGTGGTTTGGAGCTTGTAATGCTTCGCTTCATACCCGCCTTTGTTCCACCTAGCTCGAAGTATTTTTCTTTCCAAGCTTCAGCAGAAGACTCGTCACCCCACTTCTTAGCCTTTTTATGATAGTATAAAGCGTCTGATTTGTTGCTTGTAGTAAATCCTCCACGATCCCCTTCTTTCTCATTGTAGAAATCGTACTCTTTGGCTTTGATATAACTGTAAGCAGATTGGCCTGTGTCTGTTGTGTACCCTACAAATTGCCACAGGGAGCTTGTAATGTCTCCAGAGCCAGTTATTCCCTTAGATGGGAAGTTTTGGCCTAGTTTATAGATAGCATTTACGCCCATTGAAGCCCACCCCAATTCTAAGTTTTGCAACAGATAAGCAGTTCTGTCTCTCATTGGGCTAGCCTTGAAAAGATCTGGAAAAATGCTTTGTTTAAAAATCACTTCAGCCGGAACTTTATAAAGAGGACTTGTGGAGCCAGCTAGTCTGTTTATCCATCCTTTTGCTAGTTCGCCTTGAGTTAGATATTCCTGAGAAGCTTCAGCTAGCGTGTCGTCTGTAAGTGCAACATCTGTTGCAGTTGCATACATACTTCCCAATCCAAGCCATTCAAGGGCATCTGTTAACGCTCCTTGCATTTTTACAGATATAACCCTTCCTTCTTCTGTTGAGTAAAGCAACAAGTGTTGCTGGTTTCTTGCATCAACTACACGCTTGTCTTCTTCATCAACAAATCCAGCTTCAATCATAAAGCGGTTAAACATATTAACAAATAAAGGCAATGTTGACGCTAAAACACCAAATTTAACTGTTTGAGTTACCCCTTTTACAGCAAGGCTTTTAGCAGCAGCTCCAGCTACTCTGGCTTTTGTTCCAGATCTATCCTCTAAATGAGCGTTTTTCATCATACGAACATAACGAGGGGCGTTAATCTCCATCCAAGACCAAAAAGGCATCATATATTTACGCAACCACCTGCCTCCAGTTGAGATAGCTCCGTAATCGCCTAAAAGCTCACGCGCCATTTTAGCCGCTTTATCTTTCTTGTTTGGAATTAAAGCTAATTCACTTTTCTTAGATGCCCCAAAAACATTGTCGCTAGTTCCTAGCCTGTCTTGAAAATACCGATAAGCAGCTAATCTCAAAGTGTCTTCTCTAACTTGATTAATTGTTGCCACCTTACGTTTATAGCCTCCAGTAAAATCCTTGAGCCAACTAGATTTCTTTTTAAGACCATCAACAAAATCGGTAAACAATGCGTCAACTGCAACCTCTGGTTTCATTTCTGTTAAGTCTTGCAGCATATATCCAGAACCTAACACGCCTTTTTGCAACAAGTCTTCCATATCTTTTGTTAAAGGTTTCTTGTTAACGTGAAAATCGTATAAATCTTGGTAAGCTTGTTTTGAATACTGAGTAATTATTTTAGGGTCGTAAGCAAATGCTACATCAAAATCGCCTGTTAAGTTGTTAATCTCGTATTTTAAAAAGCCAATAGGGTTAAACAACTTCCAAAACTTCCATTGAGCAAGCCCTCCTCCAGTGACCATTTTAGCGGCGGCAGCAACGGGGCCACTTTCTTTATCAGCCTCAAGGCTGTTTAATTGAGCAGCAACTTCAATTGGAATAGCCCACTCGTCTCTTTTTCCTCCTAATACTAATTGTTTCCGTAAGTCTTCTTTTTTAATTGTTGCGGTGTCACCTTTACTGGCTTCTTCAAACCATTTTAATAAAGCTTGATCCGAAGCAACTGTTCCTTTGTATAAAAAGTTTCCTTCTACTGGTTGCCATCTTTTAAGTTTTGGGTTTTTGTCAGTTAGTGTTTTCCAAGTTTCGTACTTGTCGCCTAAAGCATTTTCTATTGCAGACTCTTTGGCTTTAACATTTTTAAAAATCATCCCAGCATAACCCGCTCCATTAGCTTCGGTTTCCATTAAGTGAGAAAGAAAAGCAAATGTGTCTGGGTGTTGTGTGCCTTCTTCTAAGCTTTCAGCAACTTCTTGAAAATGTGGGGCGTAATTGATTTGCCTTTTGTTTAATAAACCTTGCAGCTTTGAAAAAGCGATAGCAATTTGAGAATTAAAAGGTTTAAAGAATGTTTCTAAATCCCCCAAAGGAACAACCTTTACAAGTTCTTTTTCGTTAGATGCTTTTGCTTGAGCTTTTAGTTGCGCTTTCTGGTTTAAAACTCCCTCAAGCCTTACCAAAGTGTCGTGTGTTTGTATTTGAGCGTAACCCTGTGCAAGCACTTCATTTTCAGATTCTAAAAAGTCAGTGCTATAATCTTTTTCACTTCCTTTTCTTTTTCTTTGAAACCCAGCTCGTTTAGTTCTTACATCAGTTTTAGATGTACTGTTAAGAATCTTGCTCGCAAGGTCTTTAATTTCAGCATCTTCAGTGTAAGTAGCGTCTCGATACTCAAGAGTTATTCTGTGAAAATAATTTTCTGCATCTGTGATGTCTTTAGGCAAAAGTTTTCGCTTCTGCATTTGCTTTGTTAAATCTTCAAGAATTACTTTTCTTCTTTGAATAGCATCCCGGATTTTTTGGTTTTCAGGCTTTAATAGGTCAGCTTCAGATTCCTGCAATAGAAAATCAACTTCAGCTGCATCTTGAAAACCAAAGGGTAAATCTTTGTTTTTTTGATATAAGCCGTTTTTAATAGATTGTTGTAAATCTCTATAAACCAAAACTTTAGTAAAAAAATCAAACTGCTCTGGAGTAAGCCCGTTAACAATAGCTCTTAGGTTTTCTCTAGCTTTAGTTTGAGATAGTTCAGTAGTAGCTTGAAATTGGCGTAAAATTTCAACAGTGTGACCGTGCTTTGATGGGTCGAGGTTTTCAAACTGTCTACTCATCCTTTTAACTGCTAACTTTAAAGCAGAAGCAGTGTCTACAAATGGATCGTACCATTTAGATGTGTCTTCAGCGGCAGCAGCCATTCTTTCTTTGACTTCATCTCTTCTACTGTCAGTAGCATTAATTGAGTCGTCGTTTTTGACATCATCGGTTGCTCTGTAATTTCTAGCCTCTTCAGCTGTAATGTCTTCAGCTTTATCAGAAACCTCTTCAAGAAACTCTGGCGGAAGTGATGCAGCTACAATTTTTCTTTTTCTAGGTAAAGGCTCTTCTAAAACACTGCTATCTCTAGGCTCATTTATAATCCTGCCTTCAGAATCTCTTTCTAAAGGAGGAAGGTTTAACTGCTTTCTAATGTTTGCATTTGTAATATCAAAGTCACCAGCAATAACTTCACCTTCTCTTGTGACTTCAACACTTCTAACTCCTGTTCTTTGCTCTTCAACATCTTCAGCTGGCTTAGTTTGTTTATCTATTAGCTTTCTAATGTTTTGTTGGATTCTTGATTTTTCCTCGGCAGATACTTTTTCTTTTCTCTGCTCAGATAAAATATCGTAGGCAGCTTGAACTTTTGCAATTTTATCAACTAACCTTGGCGGAATTTCCCTTCCTACTTGAACATCTAAATCTTTCTTAGAAGCAAGGGCTAAAGCCATTGTGTCACTTACTTTATTCCATTGCATTTTAGCGGCACTTCTACCTGTGCCTCTTGATTTTGCATAAGCAGAAAGCCATCCGTGTTTAAAGTTTTCTTGGAACCCAAAACTAAGCAAATCTTTTTCACTTGAAGTCAAAGACACTTCAGCTTCTTGAATATAATTCAAAAGCTCGTCGTTAATTAACTCTTGAGAAGGGGTTAAAGTAAAAGGGTTCGGAACCAAATCGCCTACTGTAGTTTCAGTTGATTCTTCTGTAAGCTCAACAGGCATATCTAAAGAAACTAACCCATCACCAGACTTAACTAATTTTTGACCAAGGCTTCTTGACATATTTCTGTAGTCAATAAGTCTTGTTCTTATTAAAGAACTCAAACTGTAATCACCTTTTTCCCCTCCAAGTAATGCTTCAGACGCATCTTGCCATCTTTTGTTTTTAACGAGAAAACGACGAGCATCATTAGTTGCGCGACTTAACACATACATCATTGCTTGATCTTTTTGTGAGTCACTTAACGTCTGATCTTTTGCGAGTGTTTTATGTATAGTAGCGTAAGTGTTAACAATAAACTCTTCTGGAAGAGGAATTGTTTCAAACACTTGAGGTTGAATAAAAGCTGCATCTATAGCTGGAATTGTTGATGCGCCTTTTGCATTAAGTGATGCTTCTCTGTTTAACTTTTTTAAATCCAATCTTGATTTAGCAAACAAAGCCCCAAGAAAATCTCCAGTGTTATTGTCAAAGCTGTTTTCTTCGTGAACTTCCTCTTCATATTCTCTATGGCTAATTTGGACAAAACGCTCTGGAGACTGTTCTCCTTCAAGTTGAAATTCATTTTGAACAAATTCACTACCAGCAGCAGCAGTAAAAGTTAATCTAGCACCATCGATTGCAGGAAACGAAACACGCTGATCGTTCATCATTAAACGTATTCGTTTTTTAAGAGTATTAATTCGAGAAGAATTACCCATAGAACCCCGCTTAATTCCGTTCCAGAATTTAGCGAGTATGTCCATTAATTTACCTAAAGCACCTTTTTGTTGAACTTTCCGGCCAAATAAATCCTCATTAATTGATCCTGTTAATTTGCGTTGCAAAGCTATCCGAAGAAACTCTTCAGCTATTGCTACAGCATCTCCGTCTATTTGGTTTCCGTACCAAAAAGATGTTTCTGCAATTTCGCCCTTAGACATTTCTAAGAACACTTCAGTCATCTTCCTCTCATAAAAAGTTTGAAAAGAATCAACCCTTCCAGTTGCATCCCATTCTCTATAAAGAGCTAACCCGTTATAATTGTGAATAATTTCTTCAATAAGAATACGTTCAAGATCACCTTTGCCTTGACGTTCTAGTTCAATAATTACTTCTGGGTTAAGGTAAACCGAACCAAAGTCTCCACCTCTAGCACCAGAAAAAGCTGGTTGATTATTGTCAGTGCTAACAAATATATTGCGAAGTTTTGCTCCACCAAGTTTTCTTTGTATTTTAGGGATTAAAGCAGCTACTCTGGTTAAAACATTTTCTTGAGCTTTATTGGCAGGTTTAGCAATACGAACTCCGTTAACAATTTCATTTGGAACAGACGCATAAGGAACATCGGAAGGGGAATTGTTTTCACTTGTTGAAACTACAGTATCACCAAACTCCTGAGAACTTGTTTCAGTAGGCTGAAAGTCTTCAAGATAAAGAAGGTCTTCTTCAGTTAATTTTATACTGGTGTATTCTCTGCTACCATAAGGAGCAACAACCAGAGTAGTGGAAGTGTCCTCATCAAACCTGCCTTCAACAGTGTAGGTTACACCGTCAACAACAAACGTATCTTTTTCATTTATTTCAGATAATTGAGTTTCCTTTTTGCTTTTATCCTTTTTAGTTAAAACTTCTTGAAGAGGTTTTTTAGCTTTTTGCTCTTGCTTAATTCTATTTAACTCAATACGCCTATTAATAGCGTCAGCCATTAAGTCCCAGAACTGACTTGTTTCAACCCCAATAGTTTTAGCATAATCATCAATTGGACTTTTTACTTCTGAAGCGGGTACGCGATTAATTAAATCACCAGCTACGGAAGGCTGTGTTCTGGACAGATCGTTTACAGCAGTGGCAAAGTTATCAATCCCGTCATAATCAGCTGGCAGTTTTTGCTTACTGTCACCCTTAACGATAACCTTTTTATCTTTGCCAACTGGAACATCAATTTTTCCACCAACAGTGTCGATAAAGTCGTCAAGCACATCTGTTTCGCCTTCTGGCAATTTAAGAAATTCGATCTCCGCTTTGGTTCTGTCTTTGTTAAGCTGTTTCCCTTTTCCTGTTGTTTTAGTTTCTAAAGCTCTCTGGAAAACTAAATCCTTTATTTTTTCACGAAGACTTTCAACAGTAACCCCTGTTTCATTAGCAATACTTGCAAGTTCGTTTTCAAATTCTTCCAGCTTATCTGGATTTTTAGGCTTGTTTGTTTTGGATGCTCCTTTGTTTCCTTTTCCGCCCCTGCGCTCGTCCCACAAAAACTTACCTTTACTTTTCATTCGGTTGTTTGCTTGAGCAAGCTTGGTAAGTTTTGCAGCTAAAGATTCGCTTTGCTCTTCCGTAATTGTTCCTTCTTGCTGGTCTGCAACTTCCTCTTGAGTAGGTTGAGCCACAGCTTCTTGAGGGGCAGTAGTAGCTTCAGGTTGTGGAGTGCCTCTTCGGCTTAGGTCTTTTCGTCTTTCAAAAACTCCAGAATTATTCCAATTATCTTTAGCGGATTGACTTTCATATTTTGAGCCAAGTGATTGTTTTTGCTCTTCCAGTTCTTCCTCGAAATACTCTTGCTGCTCTTTTGTCATCCTAGACTTTATCGAATCTGGATCAGCCAAAGGAGTAACAGGAGTTAAGCCTAGTTCGGTATAAAATTCGTGATCTATAAGTTCATCTACTTCATCTTGAGTAGCTTCACCTATAAGGTCTTGTTGTGTTCCGGCAGCTGGAGTAGTTGCAGCTGGGGTCTCAACTGGAGTTTCAGCTGGGGTCGGGTCTGGAGTTGCGGCTTTGGCTCTTTCTGCAAGAACACCATCAGCATATTCTTTAGCTCTTTTGTCTATAACTTCGTCACCCAAGTGTTTTAACCCAGATTTTCTTGCGCTTTTTTTCCATTCGTCTTCTATTTCTTCTCTGGTTGATTCAGCTGGGGCTTCCGGTTCGGTTGGAGCTTCAGTTGTAACTTCAGCTTCACCAGTTTCAGCAATACGATTTGCTTCCGCTTCAGCTGCTTCTATTTGAGCGTCAACATTGCTAGAAATTTTTATTTCAGGAACATTTTCCGCATCAAGATCGTCTGTCGTTGTGACTGTAGGTTTAACTTCCCTAGTAGGTCTTCCTTCTGAATCAACTCCAACAACTTCATCTGGTGCTTGGCTTGGATCGTCAGGCAAAGGAATTATTTCATCGTCAGGTTTATTCCTGCTCTCCCATTTCCTTTGAGCATTAAGAAGTATTTTGTCAGCAGTTTTAGGAAGCCCTTTATCGGCAAGTTCTCTTGCTTCTTTTTTTGCAGCACTATACTGAGAGTAACCCTCTATTGATCCGGTTGCTCCACCTATTAAAGCACCAGCAAAAAAAGCTTCAGCAAAAGCTTCTTTTATATCAGCATTAGGATTGTATGTTACAGTAGCAATAGCAGACGACAATGCTTCATCAATTCCTTCTTCAACACCTTCAATAGGCGCACCTAAGCCAACTCTTTTAAGAAAGTTGCCCATTCCAGATGCAAAAACTTTGTCACCTTTTAGTCCTGCTAATTTATCAACATCACTTAACCCAAGTTTTTGGGCAAACTTCATTCCAGTGTAAGTAATTGCAGCTGTTTTTAATCCGTCTACAGTTGCAGTTGCAAATGCTTTTCTGTTTGCATCAGGGTCGCCAGCATCTTCCCAAGCTCTTCTTGATTCTTGAAAAGTAGAACCAAAAGTTGTTAAACCAGCTGCGGCAAGAACAGCTGGAGTTCCCCCCGGTGCAGCTGCAATTGTAGGAACTAAAGTTGCAGTTGTTTGTGCGACATTTCCAAGTCGCCTTTCCCACTCTGTAGGCATTTCTGCTTCAGTGCCTTCATAATAAGTTTCAGTAGCATCTCCCAAAAGGCCAAATCCAGAAGAAACGATTCCCCCGTAAGAAGTAACTAAACCGCCTTCATTGATTTTTCGTAATTGATTATCCGCTTCATCACTTAAACTTTTAGAGTAACGATTAATTGCACCAGTAATATCAACTTCGTTTCCAAAAAATTTAGATGCTGTTTTAACCAAACCAAAAACACCTAAATCAGCGGCTGAATAATCACCTAATATTGGAGCAGTAAAACCTTCAGCAACACCCCAACCAATCTTGCCAAGCAACATTGGCGCACCTTTAGTTGTTTTCTGGTAAACCTGAGAGGCAGCACCACCAACAGTAAACTCTGTTAAGTCGGTAAACTCGCTAGCAAGTTGGTTATCTTTTTCAAGTAACTTTGGATATTTATTACCAATACGAACTGTTAATTCGTTATCGGAAATATTATCTAAGTCAGGAAATTGTTTCCGAATTTTTTCTAAAGTAGGAGATGGCATATAAATTATGGTCGATTTATTTCTGTTGCTGTCGGATCTCCGGCTTCTCTTGGGTTTCTGGGCTTGTTAATAGGCTCTTCAAGCTCGTCTAACTTAATTATTTCATCGCCAATCAAACCTTCATTTTTTTTTAAAGGGGTGAAGGCTTTAAAAGCGGCTTCAAAAGCCTCTCGATTAAAGTTGTTATCTTCATCTACAAAGTCGCTATAATTTTTCATTAAAAATTCTTCTCTAGCAGATGCTACTGGCTTACGAGGGGCGTAAGTTGTTGTTCTTTTTGTACCGTCAGGAAGTTCAACTTGAACGCTTTGGCCTGACATTGGAAGTCCTGTTCTCCCGAACTGTATTGCTCTCATTTTAGCCGACAATTTCCTAGCATTTTGCACTTCTTTAGGATCGTAATAAGGTTCCCCAAATTCGTTTTCTGTAATTAAATTTGGAAAATTTTGTTGCGCCCATTTATAATCGTCTATCCAAATTTGTTTTTTAGAAGCAATCCAATCTTTTTGGATTTTAACGTATTCATCTGATTTTGAAGCTTCTATTGTGTTATCCCTCATTGCTTCAGCTTCTTTTCTTTGAGCCAGTGGCAATCCAGAAGGAATTTTTGGGATTGGCTGTTCAGCTGCGTTCCATAAGTTTAATTCATCATTATAAGCTGATAAATTAGGAGCAAACTGAACAGCTTCGTCAGCTAGTTTTTTGTTTGTCTGATTAGCAGCTTCTAATCTTATAGAATTAGCAGTTTTATATCTGTTATCAATAACAGCATTTTCCTGTTGAAGACTAAATTCTTTTTGTCTTAGTTGTAGGTTTGATTGAGCAATGTCGTTGCTTAAATCAAATTGCCTAGATCGTTCAGCTAAGTTAGTGCGGAATTGTTCTTCTTGATTGCGAATAGACCGAGATCGTTGTCCCAGCCCTACGCCCTGCATAAAATAATCTACTGGTTCAGCCATTTTAATTAACGTCCATATCCAGCTGGAAAACTGGATGAAGCTCCTGTTGACGGGTTAAATCCAACTCCTATTGGTGTCGGGTTTGTTGGCAAGCTACTGCTTCCTCCAAAAATTCTTCCAAGTCCAGACCTAATACCGGACATAAAACCTCCTCCGCCACCGCCACCCATACCAGCAGCTAGCCCCTGACCCATTCCGTAATTACCCGTATACATTCCAGCTGCTCCAGATACAAAATTCATTGCTCTATTGAAAGGATTATTAGCTGCGTCAGACTTTGCTTTGCCGACAGCTGCTTGATAAGCGAATTGGTTTTCTTGAATTGCTCTTCCAACTCTGTTTTCTGGACTTAGATAAGATGAACCAACAGCCATAGGACTAGCGACAGACGTGCTTCGTACTGTTGATAGAAAAGGATTCAACGCTCCTAATCCAGCTTGAGCTACTCCGTACTGGGTTAACCCTAAATCACGAGCCACAACATTTCTTCCGGCAGCACTTCCGGCAAGCCCCATACCCATACCGCTTTCTGCGGCTCGACGTATTGTTAAGCCTTGGTCTGCCATAGGAAGCCTTCCTGCAATCATATTTCCAATTGCACCACCTGCCCCAGATATTAAATTTCTATAACCGGGCATTGCTGATTCAAGATTTGCCTCAAGTGTTTCTTGGTCAGCTGCACTTGTCTTAGCTGCAAGCTCTCTGGCTTGTGCAAAGTTAGCTAAGTTGCCTTCTATTGCAGCAGTTTGTTCTGCTGTTTGATCTACTTTTTTGTATTTAGGGATCTTTGGGCCTTTTTTTAAAAGGCTCGCTCCTAGTCCTGCTGCTAATGCTG
>Ga0206123_10000786_pt1 | contig 30985 bp, 28 predicted proteins | sample Helgoland_Spring_2_FD_160086 | JGI IMG/M metagenome (GOLD analysis project Ga0206123, IMG submission 160086) | Pelagic subsurface seawater microbial communities from Kabeltonne, Helgoland, North Sea - Helgoland_Spring_Bloom_20160316_1 | ecosystem: Environmental > Aquatic > Marine > Epipelagic ...
AACAAATATGGTTATCAGTTTGGGTTGAAATCTTACGATTTTATGTGGGTAAAAAACTTAACACTGCAACTAGAATACAATGCTGTTCGTCCGTTTACTTATACGCATAGCTATACTCCAACAACTATAAGTACACTACAAAATTATGCACACTTTAACGCCCCTTTAGCACACCCTTTAGGAGCTAACTTTAATGAAGCAATTGCAAGTTTATCTTATCAGAAAAAGCGTTGGATTATAGAAGCAATGGCTACTGTTGCAAAAATTGGTTTTGATACTAATTTAACAACAAGTGTTGGTCAAGATTTATACATTCCAAATAATAATCGCGCTTCAGAATATGGAAATACTACAACGCAAGGATTAACCACAGATATTATAAATTCCACTTTAAAAGTCTCATATTTACTTAATCCTAAATCTCAATTGTTAATACAAGCAGGAATAACTAATCGTAGTTATAAAAACAGCGAAGAAAATACTTCTAACAATTTATTTTTTATTGGAATAAAAACGGCTATCACTAACCGTTATTTTGATTTTTAAAAAAGAATTAGATATGCCAAAATTGCTAAAGCTAACACGTAAATAATTACGCGTTTATTCATTTGCCCACCTGTACGGTTTCGGCTATAACTTTCACCCCAATTTTCTCTTAAATTAGATTTAAATTCATCTGAATTTCTTTCTTCTCTAGCCGGAGTGCTATTCACCTCTCTATTTATCCTATCGTATCGTTTTTGCAATTTTTCTTTTCGTTCATCATAATAACGAGGTTCAAAATAAAATTTATCTGGTTTTTTAGACTTGAAACCAAATAGTGACGGTATTTTAGGAGCTTCCATAATTCAAATTTACAATAAAATAACGAAAACCATCCTCATATATTATTTCACTAAATTTGTTGTAATGGATTACAAGAAAGAGTTAGCTCAAGGACAATCGAAAACATTAACTAAAGCAATAGTTAATGAGGTTGCTAATTCTCAAAAAAAATGGACGAGCTAATGCAATGTTTTGTTGATGGCCCTTTAAGAATAACACAACGTGCAGCTTGGCCAATGTCTGATATTGCTAAAAAACACCCTAAACTTTTATTTAAATACTACCCTCTTTTAATTGACTTATTAAATCAACCTAATAAGCATAATGCAATCAATAGAAACATTTTGAGAGCATTTCAATTTGTAGAAATTCCAGAGGAGCACGAAGGAAATGTTTTAGATATTAGTTTTAAATTGCTAAACTCAACTTCAGAACCAGTTGCTGTTAAAGCATTTAGCATGACTGTAATTTACAACCTCACTAAAAAGTATCCGGAAATAAAACAAGAATTAAAAGCAAGTATAGAAGCTTTAATTCCAGATGGTAGTGCTGGAATTAAAAGTAGAGGAGGAAAAATTCTAAAAGCAATCCAATAATAAAACTGCTCTATCATTTTTTCGACAGTTTTCATCGCTTCAAATTTTGTATTTTTGTTTGACTATTTAAAACACATATGAATATAGGTATTGTTTGTTATCCAACATTTGGAGGGAGTGGAGTTGTTGCTACAGAACTTGGAAAAGCATTGGCTTCAAAAGGTCATAATGTTCATTTTATCACCTACCAGCAACCTGTCAGATTAGATTTGTTTTCAGAAAACATTTACTATCACGAAGTAAAAGTTTCAGACTATCCGCTGTTTGATTATCAACCTTACGAATTGGTTTTAACAAGTAAATTGGTTGATGTTGTTAAGTTTGAAAAGTTAGACATCTTACATGTTCACTATGCTATTCCACATGCTTCAGCTGCTTATATGGCACAACATATTTTAAAATCTGAAGGAATTGAAATTCCCTTTATAACAACATTACACGGAACGGATATTACTTTAGTTGGTAAAGATTCTTCATTTGCCCCAGTAATTACGTTTGCCATTAATGAGTCAAATGCTGTTACAGCTGTTTCTGAAAGCTTAAAGCAAGATACATTAGAACATTTTAATATCAAACGAAAAATTGAGGTTATTCCTAACTTTATTTGTTTAGAGCAATACAACTTAAATGGCAGTATTAAAGAATTAAGAAATTCTTTTGCTCCTAATGATGAAAAGGTTTTAGTTCACGTTTCTAATTTTAGAAAAGTTAAAAGAACGCAAGATGTTATCCGAATTTTTGACATTGTTAGAAAGAAAATCCCTGCAAAATTATTAATGGTGGGAGATGGCCCTGAAAGACATCATTTAGAAGAACTTTGTAGAGAATTAGGCACCTGTGATTTAGTAAAATTCGTTGGAAAAGTAAAAGATACAGAACGTATTTTAGCTGCTTCTGATGTGTTTATTTTACCATCAGAATCAGAAAGTTTTGGTTTAGCTGCACTAGAGGCTATGGCAGCAAAAACACCTGTTATATCTACTAATACTGGAGGAATACCTGAAGTAAATAAGCATGGTGTTTCTGGTTTTTTAAGTAATGTTGGTGATGTTGAAGACATGGCTACTAACACATTGAAAATTCTTGAAACCGATACAACCCTCGAAAAATTTAAAGCAGGAGCTTATCAACAAGCTAAAAAATTTGACATCAATACTATTCTTCCAGTTTATGAGAATTTGTACAAAAGTGTAATTAAATAACTATACAATTAGTTTATCTTTAACTTAAGAAATTCGCATTATGTCAAAATTATACCTTATCCCTACTCCAATTGGAAACTTAGAAGATATTACTTTACGTGCTTTAAGAATTTTAAAAGAAGTTGATATAATTTTAGCTGAAGATACCAGAACTTCTTCTAAATTATTGAAACATTATGACATTTCTAAGAAACTGTTAGCGCATCATCAACACAACGAACATAAATCTTTAGAACGAATAATTGAATCTCTTAAAGCCGGTGAAACAATGGCCTTAATTAGTGATGCTGGGACCCCAGCTATTTCTGATCCAGGGTTTTTATTAGCTAGAGAGTGTATAAAAAATGATATTGAAATAGAATGTTTACCTGGAGCAACTGCTTTTGTCCCAGCTTTAGTTAACTCTGGTTTTCCTTCAGACAAATTTGTTTTTGAAGGGTTTTTACCCCACAAAAAAGGAAGACAAACTCGATTAAAGTTATTGTCTGAAGAAACCAGAACCATTATCTTTTACGAATCGCCACACCGCTTAATAAAATCTTTAAAACAGTTTGCTGAACATTTTGGGGAAGACAGACAAGCGTCAGTATCAAGAGAACTCACTAAAATGCACGAAGAAACTATTAGGGGTAATGTTGTTGAACTCGTAGCTTATTACGAAAAACACACCTTAAAAGGTGAAATAGTAGTAATTGTTGAAGGAGCAAAGAAGTAAATTATTTCTCTACTTTCTTTCCATCTTTAAAATACATTACCTGCTTAACTTTTCCTGCTTGTTTTTCATAAAACACCCACTTACCATCTGGTCGGTTATTTTTGAAATTCTTTTCGCTTTCTAAAGTTCCAATCGCATACCAAGATGTTACTTTCCCCTCTTGTTTTCCTTTTACAAAAGTTTGCTCATACATCTTTTTACCATCATCATAATAATAGATCCATTTACCGTCTTGTTCATTATCTTTAAAGGCTCCTTCATCTTTTGGTTGTCCATTTTCATACCAAGAAAAATGAGGTCCTTCTTGAATAGAAACTAATCGACTCTTTGTAAACTCAGCATACTTTTTAGAAGCTTCTTTTAAATAGCTCTTTTTCTCTTCCGTCTTCACCAAATAAGCATCCATCAACTCTTGCTGACCAGTTAAATACCAATGCTCCCACAAACCATCTTTTAACCCTTGATTATAAAACCCTTTATAATCTTCCTGACCATTTTCAAACCAACCATTCCATTCTCCATCAACTAGTCCGCCTGTAAAATTTCCCACATCTTTTTTAGCCCCACTATCATACCAAGATTTCCATTCCCCTTCTTCTCTTCCATTCTTGTATTCACCTTGCATTATCAATTGTTTATTTTCACTAAAATAACTCCAAAGTCCATTTTTTTGATCTTCTAAATAATTTCCTTTTTTCCATACTTCTTTATTTAAATACCAAAAAGTCCATTCTCCATTGCGTTTGTCATTTTTATAAATCCCTTCATAACTTTTGTTACCTGTACTATCAGAATAAAAAGTCCATAACCCATCTCTTAATCCTGTAACAAAACTTCCTTCAAAATCTTTATTTCCATTGGCTAACCAAAATATCCATTTGCTACTTTTTTGAGCATCCTTATAGTTTCCTTCAACGCTAACACCGCCATCTTTAAACCATTCTTTCATTGCTCCATTTTCTTTCCCATTGGTGTAAGTCATTTCTTTCAACTTCTTCCCATCTTCATAAAAATAAGTCCAAACACCTTCTTTTTTACCCCCTTGTACTGTTCCTTTTAATTTTGGTTGAGATAAACCTGACCAATAATAAACCCAACTTCCATCCATCACTCCTTTTCTGTAATTTCCTTTAGAAATCAAATTCTTTTGAGCATCGTATTCCAACCATTCTCCAGATCTTCTACCTGATTTATAATCTCCTTGAAACTGTATTTCTCCATTATTATGATATGATTTATAACTTCCATTTCCATCAACAACTAATTTTTCTCCTTTTTCAGAAAAATAACTGTACAAATACATTGTGCCATTTTTAATTGTTCTAGCACTTTTTAATTGCCCATTATCATACCATGAATGCCAAGCTCCAAAACGCTCATCTTTTTTAAAGTTACCCTCTTCTTTTTTATTTCCTGAAGGATAAAAGAAAGTCCATAAACTATCTTGATAACCATTTTTATTATAACCAATCATTTCTAATTGACCAGAGGCATACCACATTTTACAAACCCCTTCTTTTTTTGCTCTAATAAAAAAACCTTCTTCTCGTTTTTTCCCCTGCTCATTATAGTTGGTATATTTTCCATCAAACAAACCATCTTTATAGGTAACCTCTTGCTGAATTACTCCATCCTTACTCCAAAAAGTCCATTTGCCTTGTTCTAACGCATCTTTAACTACACCTTCAGCTTTCTTTTTGCCATTAGTCCATTTATAAGTATGCAGCTGAGCAAACGCAGTTGTATTAATTAATAGTAATAATGTTAGAATTCTAATATTCATACCTATATTTTTAAATTGAAATGTAAAGTTATTTGTAAAATAAGTTCATTAAAGAAAATTCCGAAAATGATGTAAACATATTATTGTGAGCTATAAACAAAAAAAGTCTAAACAAATTGTTTAGACTTTTTTAATATCATGTTTTATTGAATTTACGATCCCATTACTCCACCAGCAACAATTTTTTGCGTTGGGTTTGTAATTAAAACTGGAATTTCAGCATCATTCGCAATAACTTCTTGCTCATCACTACCAAAAAAATCTGGCAATAAAGCACCTTCTCTTGTATTTACAATTGCAACCATATCAGCATTAATTCTTGCTGCATACTTAATTAATTGTTTTTTAAATCCACCACTGCTATCTGCATTTTCCATGCTATAGCTTATAGACCTTTCGGCAAAATAGTTTTTAGCAAACCTTAATTCTTGATCTAATTTTGTTTGTAAAAAACTATCAGACTCTTTTGCTGCAAAAATATGAATCTTGCTATTAAAATGTTGAGCAATACTAGCAGCAATTGTTAACTTTTGTTTTGTAACATCAGAATAATCAATTGGTACAACTATATCATCATAAACATCAGTATCGCTTGGTCCTTTTTCTTGAACAATTATAAACGGGACTTTAGAATGAGAAATAACTTTTAAAGCATGACTTCCCATAATTTTCTGCATTCCTTTTGCACCATGAGTTCCCATTACAATATAACCAGCACCAATTTCTGAAGCCACATCTCCTATATCTTCAAAAATATTTCCAATTCTTACAATAGAATGGGTATTTACTCCATATTTATTGTCTGAATCAGCAACAATTCGGTTTAATTTTTCCTGAACAGCATCAACTTCTTTCGCTTTTGATACTACATGTAAAAGGTAAACCTCTCCGTTAAAGGATTTAGCTAGTTTTGAAGCGTGTTCAACAGCACAATCTGCTACACTTGTAAAATCATGTGGTACTAATACTTTATATACTTCCTTGTCCATAAACTAAATTTTAATTTGTTTAAAGTTATTTTATTTTTCTTTTATTTCAAACGTTTCCATAAACTTTGTAGTAAAGTTTCCTTTTCTAAAGTTTTCATCTTTCAATAATTGCTGATGAAAAGGAATCGTAGATTTTATTCCTTCAATCATGTACTCATCTAAGGCTCTTTCCATTTTCATCAAGGCTTCTTCTCTAGTTTGAGCAACTACAATAAGCTTTGAAATCATTGAGTCATAATATGGAGGTATAATATAACTAGCATACACATGTGTATCTATTCTAACTCCATGACCGCCTGGTTCGTGATAAGTTGTAATTTTTCCTGGACTCGGTCTAAAATCATTAAATGGATCTTCTGCATTAATTCTACATTGAATTGAGTGCATTTGAGGCTCGTAATTTTTACCTGACATTTTATGTCCAGCAGCTAATTTAATTTGTTCTTTTATCAAATCAAAATTAATTACTTCCTCAGTAATTGTATGTTCAACCTGAATACGAGTATTCATTTCCATAAAATAAAAATCTCTGTTTTTATCTACTAAATACTCAACTGTTCCCACCCCTTCATATTTAACTGCTTTTGCAGCTTTAATAGAGGCTTCTCCCATTCTCTTACGCAAATCATCTGTCATAAAAGGAGAAGGAGTCTCTTCTACTAATTTCTGATGTCTTCTTTGAATAGAACAATCTCTTTCAGACATATGACAAGCATTTCCAAACTTATCTCCTGCTATTTGAATTTCAATATGGCGAGGTTCTTCAATGAATTTCTCCATATACATGCCATCGTTTCCAAATGCAGCAGCAGATTCTTGTCTAGCAGAATTCCAATGCTCTTCCATTTCATCCTCACTCCAAACAACACGCATTCCTTTACCACCACCACCAGCAGTAGCTTTAATCATAACAGGATAAACAACTTTTTTAGCGGTTGCTTTTGCATGTGCCAAATCTTTTAATAGACCTGGAGAACCTGGAACAACAGGAACACCTGCTTTTTCCATTGTTGCTTTTGCTGAAGCTTTATCTCCCATTCCATCAATCATTTCTGGAGAAGCACCAATAAATTTAATTCCATTCTCTTCACAAATTCTTGAAAACTTAGCATTTTCTGATAAGAATCCATATCCAGGATGGATAGCATCTGCATTAGTAATTTCTGCAGCAGCAATAATTTTAGGAATATCCAAATATGATTCTGCACTTTTTGGTGGTCCTATACAAACCGCCTCATCTGCGAACCTAACGTGCAAACTATCTTTATCTGCAGTAGAATAAACAGCTACAGTGCTTATTCCCATTTCTTTACAGGTTCTAATTACCCTTAAAGCAATTTCACCTCTATTTGCTATTAATATTTTTTTGAACATAATCTTTTAAAAATTTCAAACTCCAAGCAGCAAACTTCAAAAACTGAATTTTGTATTTGTTATTGGAATTTTTAAGTTATTATGAAGGATCTACTAAAAATAATGGTTGATCGTATTCTACTGGAGAACCATCATCAACTAATATTTTTACAATTTTTCCTGTAATTTCTGCTTCAATCTCATTGAATAATTTCATTGCTTCAATCATTGCAACTACAGTATCTGAAGAAATATCATCTCCAACATTTACAAAATTATCTTTATCTGGAGATGGTTTTCTGTAGAAAGTACCAATCATTGGAGATTTTATTGCAACATATTTAGAGTCATCATCTGATGATGCAGTTACAGCAGGCGTTTCAGCAGCAGGTGCAGTAGGAGCGGCAGCAACCGGAGCAGTCTGTACAGGCATTGCTTGTACAGGAGCTGCAACTATTTGAGTTTGTGCTTCAGCTTGTGCTTCAACTAAAAACTTACCTTTTTTATGTGGCGGTGTTTTAATTGTGATTTTAAAATCTTTGTTTTCAATTTCTACTTCACTTACACCAGATTTTGCAACGAATTTTATTAAGTCTTGAATTTCTGTTGGCTTCATAATTATTTGATTTTATATCTTTTAATATTTAGTCTCTTTATTTATTATTTAGAATTGTAGGCCCATTTTAAATAAATAGCCCCCCAAGTAAATCCTCCTCCAAAAGCAGCTAACACTAAGTTGTCTCCTTTTTTAAGTTGGTTTTCATACTCCCATAAACAAAGTGGAATTGTACCTGAGGTAGTGTTTCCATATTTCTCAATATTTAACATTACTTTATCATCTTCAACTCCCATTCTTCGAGCAGTAGCATCAATTATTCTTTTGTTAGCTTGATGTGGAACCAACCAAGTAACATCATCACTTGACAAGTTATTTTTCTCCATAATTTCAGCTGAAACATCTGCCATATTAGTAACAGCAAACTTAAATACTGTTTTACCATCTTGACGCGCAAAATGCTCTCTAGCATCAACAGTTTCATGTGTTGGTGGGTAAGCAGAACCTCCTGCTTTTTGAGCTAAATATTGTGCCCCAGAACCATCACTTTTCAGTATTGAATCTTGAACTCCCATTCCTTCTTCATTTGGTTCTAATAGAACAGCTCCACCTCCATCTCCAAAAATAATACAAGTAGCTCTATCTTCATAATCTACAATTGCAGACATTTTATCAGCTCCAACTACAACTACTTTTTTATGGCTTCCTGATTCTACAAATTTAGAACCTGTAGCTAATCCGTATAAAAAGCCAGAACAAGCTGCATTCAAATCAAATCCAAAAGCGTTAGTAGCTCCAACTTTATCGGCAATAATATTAGCAGTAGCAGGGAAAATATGATCTGCTGTAACTGTACAACAAATAATCATATCAATTTCTTCTGGAGATATTCCTCTTTTTTCGCATAAACCTTTTACGGCTTCAATACCTATAACAGAAACTCCTTTTCCTTCTCCTTTTAAAATCCTTCTTTCTTTAATACCAGTTCTTGTAGTTATCCACTCATCAGTGGTATCAATCATGGTTTCCAACTCTTGGTTGGTCATTATATGTTCTGGAAGATATCCATGAACACCTGTGATTGCTGCTGTAATTTTATTCATAGTTTTTTATTAGCAATATGAACAAACGAAAATAGAAAATATATCGAATGAATAGTCATATAAAAGAAAAAACTTATTGACTCACATTTGTGAATCAATAAGTTCCCTGTTTTTTACCTATAAATTGAAAATCTATAGTGCTATTTCTTTTTCTACAGCTTGTTTTCCTCTATAAAAACCACACTCTCCACAAACTCTGTGGTATAAAGTTGGTGCACCACAGTTTGAACAACTTGATAATGTTGGAGCCGTAGCTTTATAATGCGTTCTTCTTTTGTCTCTTCTTTGATTCGAGGTTCTTCGTTTAGGATGTGCCATTTCTATTTGTTTTTATTCAATTTTATACCTTGTAAAGATGCCCACCTTGGGTCAACATCTATTTCTTTACTACTTTCTGTTTCAGGAGCTACCGGAGCTACTTCTTTTAATTTGTCAATCACATCTTGATTACACAAATCTTCATCATGTGTTCTTTTTTGAGGAATATTTACATTAATAAATTCGTAAATATATTTTGCTACATTTAATTCATATTCGTGTATTGGAAGCATTAATATCTCATCAGTTTCATCATATTCTTCGTTTCCGAATTTTACAAATAACTTTTCTTCACCAGCCACTTCTACTTCAACATCATCCAAACACCTATCGCAAGGAACGGTAATTGCTCCTAAAAAATCGAATGTTAGCACCATAATCGTTGATTGTTTCTCAAACTCTAAACCTACTGCAATAGCAGAATCTTTAAAATCAAAACACTCAAACTCCTCAAAGAACGTGTTACCCACATCAAACTCAAAAAAATGAGTTCCTTGCTTTAACCCTTCAAACTTTATATTATATTCACTTAAATTCTTCATTATCCATTTTTTAAGCGAAAGTCCGCAAAGGTATGAATTTATTCAATACTGCAAAAAAACACATTCTTTTTTTAACGTTAAATTGGTTTTTAATAATGTAGTGTTTATAAATATGCTTCAAAGCCTTATAAAAGCTATGTATTAAAGGATATTATTGTTGATTAAAATTACTCTTATGAAAGTGAAAAAACAATACATCGTCTATATTTTAGTTTTAGGAACACTTTTTTCGTGCGTTCCAGCAAGAAAATATGAAGAATTAAAGGCTAAACAAGGTGCTTGTAAAGAAGAAAATACTGCTTTAAAAGCTCAAAAACAAAGCTTAGAAGAACAGAACAAAGAACTTACTGCCTCTCTTGAAATGTTGAAAAAAGAGCACGCTACACTACAGACTGACAAGGCATTGTTGCAAGGGTCATACGACCAAATGAAAACAAACTACGACAATGTTAATGCAACTTATCAATTATTATTGGATAAGAATAAAGAATTATTAGCGGGAAACAAATCTGCAACAGCTAAAATAATGGAACAACATCAAAAAAATCAAGAAGAATTACAAGCTCAAGAAGATGCCTTAAGAACATTAGAAGCATCGCTAGTAAAAAAAGAAGCTGACCTTAACACCTTGAATATTGCATTAGCAGAAAGAGAAAAAAGAGTAAACGAACTTGAAGCAATGATTGCAAAAAAAGATGCAGCAGTTGCCGCCTTAAAAGACAAAGTAAAAGCTGCATTGTTAGGCTTTGAAAATAATGGGTTAACAATTGAACAAAAAAATGGGAAAGTATATGTTTCTTTAGATGAAAGTCTTTTATTTTCTTCGGGAAGTTACAATGTTGGTAGTAAGGGAATAACTGTTCTTAAAAAGTTAGCTGTTGTTTTAGAACAAAGTCCTGATATTAATGTTTTGGTTGAAGGGCACACAGACAATGTACCTATGAAAAGCCAAGGTGCAATTGCTGACAACTGGGATTTAAGTGTGAAAAGAGCTACTTCGGTTGTTAAAATAATGACAAGCAACAGTAAAGTAAACCCTAAGCGATTAACTGCTGCTGGTAGAGGTGAATATTTACCATTAGATTTATCGAATACTGCTGAAGGAAGAAAAAAGAACCGAAGGATTGAAGTTATTTTAACTCCTAAACTAGATGAGTTGTTTGAGTTGCTGGGAGAATAACCTTTAGAGTTAAACAAAAAAAGCGAAGACTATAGTCTTCGCTTTTTTTGTTTAACTTATTTTTCTTCTTTACAAGCCCTCAAAAAAGTCATTTCCTTTATCATCACAAATGATAAATGCAGGGAAGTTTTCTACTTCAATTTTACGAACAGCTTCCATTCCCATTTCTTCAAAAGCAACAACCTCAACAGATTTAATGTTTGTTTTAGCTAAAATTGCTGCAGGGCCTCCAATTGAGCCCAAGTAAAAGCCACCATATTTGTTACATGCATCCGTTACCCCTTGAGACCGATTCCCTTTTGCCAACATAATCATAGAACCTCCAACTTCCTGAAATTTAGATACATATGGATCCATTCTTCCTGCAGTAGTTGGTCCAAAACTTCCAGAAGGCATACCTTCAGGAGTTTTTGCTGGACCCGCATAATAGATTGGATGATTTTTGAAATATTCTGGCATTGGCTCTCCATTTTCAATCATTTCAGCAATACGAGCATGAGCAGCATCTCTTGCAACAATTAAGGTTCCTTTTAAATTCAATCTTGTCTTAATAGGGTATTGAGATAATATTTTTAACTGCTCTTCCATTGGCTGATCTAAATCAATCTCAATAGCTGGTTCTAAATGTGGTGCTACTTTTGGTAAAAATTGTCCAGGATTAGTTTCTAACTGCTCTAAGAAAATGCCTTCTTTCGTAATTTTCCCTTTTATATTCCTATCAGCTGAGCAACTCACTCCTATTCCAACCGGACAAGAAGCAGCATGCCTTGGTAAACGAATTACTTTTACATCGTGCGTAAAATACTTCCCTCCAAACTGAGCTCCAATTTTACTTTCTTGACAAATTTTTTGAATCTTATCTTCCCACTCTGTATCTCTAAATGCTCTTCCCCCCATACTTCCTGCAGTTGGTAATTCATCATAATAGCCTGCCGATGCTAATTTAACAGCTTTTAAGTTTGCTTCTGCTGATGTTCCCCCAACTACAAATGCTAAGTGATAAGGAGGGCAAGCTGCCGTTCCTAAATCTCTAATTTTAGCCGTAATAAACTCAGTCATTGCTTTTTCATTTAACAATGCTTTAGTTTGTTGGTATAGATAAGTTTTATTAGCAGACCCTCCGCCTTTAGCCATAAAGAGAAATTTATATTCATTTCCTTCTTCTGCATAAATATCTATTTGTGCTGGCAAATTACTTCCAGAATTTTTTTCATCAAACATATTGGCTGCTACAACTTGAGAATACCTCAAGTTCCTTTCTTGATAAGTGTTAAAAACTCCTTTTGATAAGTATTCTGAATCATTCACTCCTGTAAAAACATTTTCACCTTTCTTCCCCATAACAATAGCTGTACCTGTATCTTGACAAGATGGTAGTTGACCAGCAGCAGCAATTTCAGCATTTTTTAACAATGTATAAGAAACAAAACGATCATTATCTGTTGCTTCTGGATCATCCAAAATTTTAGCTACTTTTTCAAGGTGAGCCGTTCTCAACATAAATGAAACATCAGCCATTGCCTCTTCTGCAATTATTTCCAATGCTCTAGCATCTACTTTTAACATCTCTCTTCCCTCAATATTAATTGTTGAAATATGCTCTTTTGAAATTAATTTATATTGTGTCTCATCTTTTAGTAAAGAGAATGGTTTTTCGTAAATAAATTCAGCCATATTATATTGTTTTCTAATAAGAATACGAAGATAAGGTTTGTACACTATTTTTTAATGTGAAAAATCAGTATTTTTTCACAAAAAAAAAGCGTCTATCTGACAAATCAGATAGACGCTTAATTTATTTATTATTTTCTAATTAGTTCTGTGTAGTATATGCGTTAACATATTCATAGTTAGAACCAACTTTTTTCCAAATAATTATACCGTAAGATAAATTTGCTTGATTATAAGTTGACGGTAATGCGATACTAAAGCTTTTCTCTACAACTTCATCAGCAGAAGCTCCAGAAGCAACAAGTTGTACTCCCCAAGGACTATTACTCATTGACCCTCTCATCACAAAGTGATGATCTACATTTCCATTCGCTCCAATTGGACCTGATTGTGGACCTGAAACATTATTCTCTACAACATAAGCACCAATCCAATGCTCCCCAGTAGCAGAAGCATAAAACTTAACAGCAGCATCAAGAGATAAAACCCCTCCATCTATTGAAGATGTAAAAGTACCTGCAACATCTGGTGTTACAGACAAAGAAGCTTGGGCAGCAGCTTTTGCATCTGCAGATGAAGTACTGTAATCCACTCCATTAGTTGAGAAGTTTGGTTTTCCGCCACCATCTTCAAACATGTTTTCCATTGCATCCATTACCGTATTTGTAGCATCTAATTCTTGGTTTCTAAAATAGTTATTAGAAAATCCATCACCATAATTAGCCCAACGAAAAGCAGTTCCAGCAAAATCATCAGCTAAATCAATCCAAGCTTGCCAACCCCAATCACCACAATAATAACAAGTTTCTCCTGTAATTTTATGCATTATTGGTACCTGAGTTCTACTAAAGCTATGTGTAGGTGCTGCTGGAGCATCATCATTAGCAACATAACCTGTTGGTTTGTCACACGCCTCTAATGAAGCATTTGCATCACCAAGCCCATCTCCATCCGAATCTTGATACCATTTTGTAGCATATGTACATGACCCGTCATTTTCTTCTGCATCTGCATTAAAATTACATGCTGCTGAATCATTACATCCTTGTTCTTTCTTTGAACAACTCTGCATTGTTACCGCAACAAGAAATGCTGCAGTCAATACTATTTGAATTTTTTTCATTTTGTATAGTTTAGTTAATAAAAAAGTAAAGATACGCGAATATTCAACTTATTTCACCCCAATTTCTTGTGTTTATTGAAATCCTAAAAACTTCATAAAAAAAGAGGCTAACAAATTGTTAGCCTCTTTTCAATTTCCCGTTATGGGTAAAATATTTCTAATAAAATTTGTAACGTTCATCAACAACTCCCATCTTATCTTTTAACGCCTCTAACAATTGTCCTGAAGCAGCTGAATACTGTTGAGTTAATTGGTTTTTAAACACATTATAATCAGTAGTTTCTGGAGCTGGAATAACTTCTTGTACTTGTACAACATAAACTCCAGACTGTCCTTCAATTGGAAGACTCATTTGATCTTTTTGTAAAGTAGATAACATTCCGTTCACTCTCATTTCTTGACCCATTCCCGCAATAGATAATGCTTCAAAATTAACACCTGTAGCAGACTCAACAGAACCTCCAACAGTAGTAGCTAAAGCATCTAAACTTGCAGCACCGCTCATTTCCTCAATAAACATTTCTGCTTTCTTTTTCTTTTTAGCTCCTAATTCCACTTGGATTTCAACTTGCTCCATTGTTGCCGTACCTTCCTCTCTAATTTCTGATAAGTGGGCAACTACAAATGTATTCGCAAATTGCATTGGAGCAGAAACTGTTCCTTTTTCATTTTTAAAAGACCATCTAACCAATTCTCTCACATCTGTCATTCCTGGAATATTCTTATCTCCAACTTTTACTTCTGCAGCAATGTACTTAGCATACTCATCACTCTCAGTTGCTTTTGTAAAGCTTTCAGTAGAACCATTATTTGTATAGAACATGCTTGCGTTAGCAAAGACTGCATCAAAAGTTTCATTACTTGGAACATTCTGCCTAGTAACAGTTGCTAATTGAACTTTTTTAGTTTTATCAGCCTGCTTTAAAACCTCTATTAAATGAAACCCAAACTGAGATTGTACAATTACAAGATCTCCTGGCTTTCCATCAAAACATGCATCATTAAAACTAGGAACCATAACTCCTTCTTTAAACCATCCTAAATCTCCACCTTCAATTGCAGAGCCAACATCTTCTGACATATCAGTTGCAATTGCAGCAAAATCTCCACCATTTTCTATAACAGTTTTAACACTATCTAATTTTGCTTCCAATAAAGTATCCGTAAAAGTTTGTGTCGTTTTTAATAAGATATGACGCGCTTTTACTGAATCCGGTATCATTTTAGTTTTTGCCAATTTAGTTACCATAAACGAACCATTTTGCTCGTACACATCGGTAACAGCACCTACTTCTTGGTGGAAAAATGCCGAATCAATTCCAAAAGGAAGTTCATTTACTCCATAATACTTTTGATCTAATGGCGCTTCTGAGTTATAAACAACAAAAGAAGAATCATCATCAGTTGATTTAAACTCAGTAGCTGTTTCATCAATCCATTTTTTTGCTTCAGCAATATCTTCCTCAGAAGGAGATACTTCAAACTTAACGTATTCAATCTCTCTTGAAGCTCCTTGTTTATACTCTCCTTTATGTTCATTATAATAAGCTTTCAACTCAGCATTAGAAACATCAACAGTACTATCATTAACAGTGTTGTATCTTTTTACAACAAATTTAATGTTACGTTGTTCTTTTTGATCTGTATATGCTCTCTTAATCATATTAGAAGTAGCAAAAAGACCTTTACCTAACAACATACTATATTTAGTTGCTACTCTTTCTTTCTCGATACCTTTTTCAAACAACAACCATTGGTTTTTATTCTCTACTGGCATTGACTCTAAACTTTTTAAGAATTGTAAAACTTGAGTTGGATTAAAACTGCCTGTTGCTGGATCCGTAAAAGACTGTTTTACTTGTGGGTGAGGATCATTTCCTTGCACCATGTCAAATAATTCTTCAGGGCTAACCGCAAGACCTAATTCTAAAAATTGTGACTCTAAAACATGCTCTCTAATAAACTCATCCCAAACCTGATCTTTAAAAGATGCTCTTACATCTGCATTTGCAGATTGTCCGTTTTGATTTTCCCAACGACTAACAGCAACCTGTAATCTTTGATCAAATTCTTGTGCAGTAACATCTACTCCAGCAATCTCTCCCAGTGTATTATCTGGACCTGCGCCAAACAAGCCTTGAATACCATCTGTTGGAAGTAAAAACGCTAACATTCCTACACCAATAATGATCATTACTAATCCTGATTTTTCTCTAATTTTTCCTATTACTGCCATTCTTATAAATATTTGGGCTGCGAATATACGATTGTCAATCGAGATATAAAAGCCTTAAATGATAATTATATTGTTGATTTTAAGCCACTAACCAAAACCTGTTAATGCCCTCCTTTAATTTGCTTCATGGTAATTGATTCAATCTTATTCCCACTGACTTCGTTAACCGTAAAAATAATCCCCTCTGCTTCTATCATTTCATTTTGCTCAGGAATGCTTTCATAAAGATTAATTAAATAACCTCCTAAAGTTTCGTACTCTTCTGATGTTGGTAAATCTAGCTTGTATTTCTCATTAATATAATCTATTTCAATTCTTGCAGAAAACTGAAAAGTAGTTTCATTTATCTGATTTTCAATTAAGCCTTCCTGATCGTGTTCATCTTCAATTTCGCCAAAAATTTCTTCTATAATATCTTCTATAGTTAAAACACCTGATGTTCCACCGAACTCATCTACCACCACAGCAATACTTCTTCTTTCTTTCAATGATTTTTTTAACACATCATTTACCAGCATTATTTCTGGAACAATAGAAACGGGTAGTAAAATAGATTTTATAAGCTCAGGTTTCTTAAATAATTCTTTTGAGTGGACGTAACCTATTATATTGTCAATAGAGTCTCTATAAATCAAAATTTTAGACAAGCCAGTCTCAATAAACTTTTCCTTTAACTCCTCAATGTCATCTTCAACTTCTAAGGCTATTATTTCTGTCCGTGGAATCATACATTCTTTTACTTTAACCTCTGAAAAACCTAAAGCATTCTTAAATATTTGAATCTCAGAGTCAACATCTTCTCCAGCTTGCTCTCTTTCTTGAATGTTCGCAATAAAATCTTCTAAATCAATTTTTGAAAAAGCTAAATCACTTTCAGAAGTATCTACTTTAAACAATTTTAAAATTAGATTAGAAATTCCTACTGTAATATAAGTAAATGGATATAAAATATAATAAACAACTGTAAGAGGTATGGCAGCAATTGTTAACACTTTATTAGGATTAATCCGAAATAAAGTTTTTGGTAAAAATTCTGCAAAAAACAACACAACTAGTGTAGATAATAATGTTTGAATTAATAAAATACCTACTTCATTTTCTCCAATATTTGCTACAATTATCGGCTCTAAAAATTTAGCCATAATAATACTATATATTACCAAAGCCACATTGTTGCCCAACAACATTGCACCAATAAATTTAGCTGGCTGCTTTAAGAAGTTCGATAGAATTTTAGCTGAAAAAAGTCCTTTGTTTTTATCTAATTCAATTTTTAACCGATTAGCCGAAACAAAAGCGATTTCTATTCCTGAGAAAAGTGCCGATGCAAACATTGCTAGCAATAAGAAAATCCAAAAAAGAGGTGTCATTATACGTTTTTAAATCCTTTTAAAAGTAAGTGATTATTTCGACATATTTTCAAAACGTTTTAACTGCCGTTTTCTAACCATAAAAAGCACTAAAGCCATTACAGTAAAGAAGAAAAAGAACAACGCATCTCTAAACCCAGTAGAAATTAAATAATAAATAGCCATACAGAAACTGATTGCTGCTATTGTTAACCAAAAATATTGTAAAAATCGTACTACCTTTTGCATATTAATTTGTTTTTAACGAATCTGATTCTTCTTTAATATTAATTATTCCTTTTATTTTTTTGATACTCCATTTTGTAAAATCTTGATTAGCCTCCATTCCTTCTCCCATAATTATTTCATCTTCCGTCTGAATCTTAACAAACTCATCTGTATAGATTTTTGAGGAATCTTGCAACCAAACCAAATGCTCTGTATGTAATACTTCTCCTTTATCATTCACAACTACCACATCATCTTTTGCTTCCATTATTTTTTTTGCAACTTTATTAATTGCATAGTTTGCTGTAAGGGTAGATGAAACATTCATTAAAGAGTCATAAAAAAGAACTTTAATACCCTCTTTCATTTCCATGTATTTATCTTCTTCCAAACCATACTCCTCCATTATAGGAGCAGTTATATTAATTTTAACATTCGATTTTTCCGAGTAAATTAGCTCTACATCTTTACCTCTACTAATAGGCTCATTCTTTTTTTTAGAAAGCGACTCTATTTCCTTTACATCATTTTCACAAGAACAAAGAATCCCGAATGCAAAAAGCACCGGGATAATCTTTGAGTATTTTAATGTGATATTCCTAAAACTCACTTATTTTGTTTTAATCGTAGTAGATTCATTAATCCAACATCCTACAGTGTAAGAATCTCCACTTTTTTTACCGTAAAAGAATACATCTTTTGTTGCTGGGTAACGAGAAGAAATACTTGCAATTTTTTTGTTTGCGGTACTAGCAACTGAACCATCTACAGCTTTTGCTTTTTTATACTTGTCAACTGCCACCCAGTAAACACCGTATCTACCAAGTTCACCATCATCACAAGTGCTGTAACTCTGCGCATAACAATCTCCTATTAAGATATAAGGCTCTCCCCATCCGCTTTTTAATGCTGCTGCTTTTAAAGCATAAGTTCTAGCACTAGAGTAACTCTTCTTGTAAGAATGTGATTTAGCTATACTTAGTGTGTATTCTGCTTTTTCATCATCATTCTCAGCCATTTCTACAGCTTTTTCAAACCATTCAGCAGCTGCAGAATAATCCTTTTTACCTAATTGAATTGTAGCAATTCCTGCCGCTCCAGTAGCTGAAGGCTCAAGTGCAAAAAAGCTTTCTGCAACTTTACCATAGATAAGAGCTCCCTCATCTGTTTCATAACATTTGTTTTTTTGTAGCAATGTCATAGTTGTTCTTAACCAATCAACATTTTCTTTGTTTGCTTCAAAATTCTTATCAGCCAAAGGAACTAAAACAGCACAATCTAAATAAGGGGATGTTACACTTTGAATTTTATCCGCAGCCTTAACATATCTTGCTCCACCTTTTACTTTATCTTTATTAAGATTACAAATTGCTAATGTTTTTTCAAACATTCCAACTACTTCTTCTTTTGTTTTCTTTCCTGCTTTTTCTAAGTTAATGATTGCAAACATTGTTGCTACTAAAGTTCCAGATTGTGTTTTATTTCCAGTCAATTCCATCCCTTCACTAAGCGTATTAAAAATTAATTCTTTATCCTGCCCATTAGACAACATTTTCTGCCCTTTCATTCCAAGTACCATTCCTTTTTGTCCAAACATTTCTATACGCTGGTCAAAAATTGAAAGCATTGTATCAATATATGTTTGCTTTACTTTAGGGTCTTTAGATTTTTTGGCCAACGCATCGTACATTTTAACACCATTAATGTATAATGATTTTTGAGATTGAGGACAAGTTTTGTAAGCTACTCTCCATAATTTTAATGCAAGAGCTGGCTCACTCTTTAAGTAATCTTTATAAATTAAACTTTCTATACAAGTTATACTATCTTCTGGAGTTGCTCCATATTTACCTTGAGCAAACGATCCTACACTTATTATTAAACCAACTAGTATTAACGCTATCTTTTTCATCTTTTTAAATTTTACTTCTTATTAATCGTATTTCCTTTTTCTAAACCAAGTTGCGTTAATTGTTAACCCAACATTCAAATTAAAAAAGTCTTCTTGTATCAAACCTCCATCAGTTGTTCCTCTTTTTCCATATTCAAAACCGAAGTTTAATCGAGGGTAACTATTTTCAGACCTTCTTACCGGCAATCCCATTCCAAAAGTTATGCCATATTCATCCCAGTTTATATTATTAATCTCTAAATGTGAGTTAGCATACCTTGCTCCAACTCTATAAGCCATTCTACTCAAATAACTTTGTCCGTCATGCTTTGGAATAAATTGAGCTCCAACATGTATTGATGAATTAGATTTATAGTTATAAACAGGATCACTACTTAATATGCTTCCCCAATCTGCCATTTTATAATCTGCTGTTATGATCCATTTATGTTCTTTTTCTAAAGAAGCTCCAAACCCTATTTCAGAAGGTAATTGCATAACCCCTTCTAAGTCTCTATTTTGAAAAATAATATCCTCAATCTCCTCATTACGTACAACCTCATCTACTCCAGAAAAAGTCAATTGTTCCTCATCTGTTATAGTTTTAATATCAGCAGCCAGTTCATAAGTTGCACCTAAAACAAGTATGAAACGATCCTCATCTTCTTTCTCAAATATTTTTTTATACTGCAAACCAAAATCATATCCAAAATCAGAAACACCAACTCTTTTCTTATTGATTATATTATAGGCCCCTGGTAAATCACCATAAAGAAATGTTCTTTCTGAGTTTATAGCTCCAAACAAAAACGATGCGTTTACTCCAAATGCAATGTGTGATGACGAATCTAAATTAACAGCAAACCCATTACCAAAATATGCTTTATTTATTGCTCCATCTCCATTTTCAAACAAACTAACATCCCCCGCAATTGGATCTTCAATTACTTCACTATAATTATACCCTGTATTTGAATAAGGTAAAAATCCGAAACTCATTCCCCATGCGTTTTTTACAACTGGAAAAGCAAAGGCAATATGATCTATATACGATTTTGTTCTAGACTGCTTTTCTACTCCGTCAGATAACCATAAAGAATTACTTGTGTAACCAACATCAAAAGTTGTAACAACTAAAGCAGAGTAACTTGCAGGGTTAATTAAGCCTATTTCTCTATTTGATCTTAACCCAATACCTGCGCCTCCCATAGCAAAACTCCGAGTAAATGTTTTAACACGAAGTAAACCTGGTCCATACTTAGAATAAGGTGAAATAGTTGTAGGTTGAGCAAAAGCAATTACACTTCCTAAAACCAATAATACGACAATAAATATTTTATTTTTTTGCATTATAATTTAAAATTTCATTCAACCCTTTCAGCACTAAAAATTCGTCTGCAAAGATGCGATTTTTTGGCTCTAAATCAAATAGATTTATATCTCCTCCAGTAACAACTATTTTTAAGTCATCATATTGCACTAAATAATCATTCACAACACCTTTTAATTCATGTTTCAATCCGTTAAAAACACCAGAAAACATTGACGTTTCAGTAGTATTTCCAATTAATTTTAACTTCTCTTTATTAAATTTAGTTAATGGCAATTTCCCTGTAAAATGGTTTAACGCTTTAAACCTCATTTCAAAACCTGGAGCAATTGCACCTCCTAAATGTTCATTTTTTGAGTTGATAAAATCAAATGTTACACAAGTTCCTAAATCAATAACTAACAAGTTATTGCTGTTAAACATTGAATTTGCACCAACAGACGCTGCTATTCTATCAACCCCTAACGTTTCTGGCGTTTTATATTTAATGTGTAAAGGTATGGGTGTTAAATGTGAGAGGTGAATTAAATTATACTTTTTTAACAGATTTTGATCTACGCTTCCTCTTACAGATGAAATTATACCTCTTTTTACTGGATAATCAGAAATAAATAAATTTATTATTTCATTATTTAGCTCCTCAAAAACTTCCGAAACCAACAACTTATCTTGCTCAAAAACAGCAACTTTTGCATAGGTGTTTCCTTGATCAATTACAAAATTCATACTTTAATTAAAGTTCGAAATTACAAAATGTAGATAAATCTTTTAGAGATAAAAATATTTAGTTACATTTGCCGACCATTTGAATGGTGCCTTAGCTCAGTTGGTAGAGCAATGGACTGAAAATCCATGTGTCCCTGGTTCGATTCCTGGAGGCACCACTCACTAAAACCTCTCTAGTTCTCTAGAGAGGTTTTTTAGTTTTTATAACTATATTTAACCTATCAAAAATTATAATAACATACCATTAATTACAACCCAAAAAATAATTATTAAAGCAGTTTTATTACTATTTATTGGTTTCACTTCAGTAATTCTCTATGGCCAAAATCAGCGTTTTAAAACGATATCAATTAAAGAAGGCCTAAGTCAAAGTACAGCTAATTGTATTATTCAAGATAAAAAAGGTTTTATATGGATTGGCACACAAGATGGTCTGAACAAATATGACGGGCATAGAATTACTCATTTCAAAAAAATAAACTCCGATTCTAACAGTATTTCTGACAATAATATTCAGTCGCTATTTGAAGACTCTAAAGGAGATATTTGGATTGGGACTTACGGGGGAGGAATTACTGTTTACACCCCGAAATCAAATAGATTCAAGAGAATAAACACTAAAAACACTGAGCTTTCAGACGATATTATTATGTGTTTTACAGAACACAACAATCTTATTTATATCGGAACAAAAAGAGGTGGATTAAACACTTACAATCATGCTAATCAAGAAATAAACACCATATTAATTGAAAACACATCTTCCATTCAAATTCGTGATATTGAAGTTTTTAACAATAAACTATATGCAGCAACTAGCATAGGAGGAATTCACTTCTTAAAGAACGATAAGTGGCTTCACCTCTTAGACTCCACCCATATTCAAATTATAAAACCGACAAAAAAAGAACTTTGGTTTGGAGGATTAAATGGAGAACTCTTTTTTAAAGAATTAGATAAAACAGAACTGATAGAAATTGATATTATTAAATACAGTAACACTGGGATTTGGGGAATAAATCTTGATGATGCCGAAAATTTATGGCTAGGAACTTTTGGTGGTGGTCTTTTAAAAATGAATGCTAAAAGCAAAAAAGTAACCCATCAATTTGTTAATCAAAAAGAAAACATAAACTCTCTTAGTCATGATGTTATACTTACTTTATTTACTGATAAAGATGGAGGAATATGGGTTGGAACTCTAGGTGGAGGAGTTAATTATTTCGATCCAAACAATCAGAAATTCAAACACTATAACAGCATAAATGGATTATCAAACAATGTGGTGATGTCTTTTTTAGAAGAGAATAATAAATTATACATTGGTACGTATGGCGGAGGGTTAAACATTCTCGATTTTAATACCAACCAATTTTCTACTATAAAGACTGTACAAGCTAAAATAATACGGTGTATTTATAAAGATAACTCAGGAGTAATTTGGTTAGGAACTCACGGAAACGGACTTCTAAAGTACAACCCCAAAAATAATTCCGTAAAACAAGTTTTAAAAAATATAACTGATGATGTTTGGTCTGTAATTGAAGGAGACAGTAATGAATTGTGGATTGGCACATGGGGCGCTGGTTTAATTAATTACAATAAAAAAACCAATGAATTTATCCAGTTTTTAAAAACTGGTTCAAAAAATTCGATTAATGAAAACATAATTTTGAGCCTTGGTAAAAATTCAAAAAATGATTTGTGGGTTGGGACTTATGGTAGTGGGCTAAGCTATTTTAATGTTATTACAAACAAGTTCAATCCTTATGGTTTTGAAGGTAAAAACAAACAACAAACAAACAACAAAAAAATAAGGAGCATTTATGTAGATAAAAATGATGATTTATGGATTGGCACTGATGGTGGAGGGATAAACCATTTCAACAGTAAGAATTCTGAATTTAATTACATTACCACAGACGATAAACTACCTAATAATGTGGTTTATGATATTGTAAAAATCAACAACAACATTTGGGTTTCTACAAACTACGGAATAGGACAATATTCTATCGAAAACAAAACAATAACAAGTTTTGATTATGATGATGGCTTACAAAACAATGAATTTAACCAAGGAGCTCTATATCATAATGCTGAAACAATTTATGCTGGAGGAATAAATGGATTTAACATCTTTAACCCACAAGAAATAGAACCAGAAACTAAAAAAACTAACACTATAATTACTTCATTAAAAGTAATGGGAAACGAATATAAAGCTCCCATTAGCTACACCGACACAATAAACTTACATTATTCCTCTAATTTTTTAGGCTTTCAATTTTCACATTTAGATTATTCTGGTAAAATAATATACCGATGCAAACTAGAGGGTTTTGATAAAGAATGGGTCCAGTTAAATGAGAGGAATTTTATTAATTATACAAATTTACCAGCAGGGGATTATGCCTTAAATTTTCAAGGGAAACGCTCCGGAAATTGGAACAATAATTTCTCTACTCTTTTCATAAACATTCCACCGCCTTTTTGGAAAACAACTTGGTTTTGTATACTTGCTGTGATACTAATACTAGCAATGCTCTATTCTTTTTACATTTTAAAACAAAAAAATTTATTAAAGAAAAATGTTGAACTTGAAAATCAGGTTAAAAAAAGAACCCAAGAAGTTGAGTTAAAAAATAAAAGTTTAGAAGAACAAAAGCGAGAGGTTGAAACACAAAAAGAACTGGCTGAAGCAAAACATAATGAAATTCAAGCATCAATTTCTTATGCTAAACGAATTCAGTCTGCCATTCTTCCTCCAATAAAGGTTTTTAAAAACCACTTACCCAATTCTTTTATTTTATACAAACCTAAAGCTATTGTTGCTGGAGATTTTTATTGGTTAGAGCAACAAAACAATCGAACTCTTTTTGCAGCAGCAGACTGCACTGGACATGGAGTTCCTGGAGCAATGGTATCGGTAGTTTGCAATAATGCGCTAAACAGGTCTGTTAGAGAATATCAACTCACAACTCCTGGAGAAATTTTAAACAAATCAAGAGAAATAGTTATTGAAGAGTTTGAGAAAGCTGATGAAGATGTAAAAGACGGGATGGATATTGCGCTTTGCTCCATTGAAGGAAACAAACTTTTGTATGCTGGAGCTCATAATCCACTTTGGATTATAAGAAATGGAATTGTTTTAGAAACAAAAGCGAACAAACAACCAATTGGTCAATTTAGAAAATCAGCCCCATTTAACACACATGCTTTTGACTTACAAAAAGGAGACACCATTTATCTTTTTTCTGATGGTTATAAAGATCAGTTTGGCGGAGAAAAAGGGAAAAAATTTAAAACCAAAGCTTTTAGAGAACTCTTAATTTCTATACAAGAAAAAACAATGGAAGATCAAAAAACATTTATTGATGATGTATTTGAAAAATGGAAAGGAGATTTAGAACAAATTGATGATGTTTGCATCATAGGCGTAAGAATTTAAAAGAAATTTGAAAAAATATAATACTGTTTTTTATTTAAAATCCAAAATATTAGAGTCATATTTTGATTAAAGTAAATATAATGTTTTAATTTTAATGTTTTTTTCAAAACAATGAAACTTATTGTTTCTGTTTCTAGTATCATTAATCAGAAGCTTCCCAAACTAGTTTGAAAATCGTTCGAAAGAACAACAATACGACTAAATTCTCATTGAATTTTACAGGTAAAATATTCGTTAAACTTTTAAAACCTAGAAACCATGAAAACTCTATATACATACTCAACTATAATCGCAATAATCTTATTAAATCTTAACGTAAACGCTAACAACTTAGTCATTCCTGAAGGAATTGTATATCAACTTACCATTAACAGTACAGACCTTTCTAACTCACGAAAAGTAGTTAATGAGTACCCGTATTTAAGAAAAATAATGACTAAAAAATCTTTTCAATATCAATTTGGAAATTATAATTCATACGAAAACGTGAAAGAAATAAAATCTTCTTTAATAAACGCTGGTTGTAGTGATGTAAGCATCTTGGCTTATAACAACCATATTTTAATTCCGTTAGCAGAAGCTATAACAATAGAATACAAAACAGATTATTTAAGCAACAAAAAAGCTGGAAAAAAGGTAGCAAAAACAATCACAACTAAAGAAGTAAGTTATTTATTAGATGTAAAAAAATCTGGGCTAGAGCATTACTACTCATTAGCTATACCAGTTACTTCAATAGAAACTGTCGATTTAATTTTAGAAGAGATAGATGATGAACAAGTATTAGAAATAAGCATTGACGACAAACTATATTCTATTGGAAAATACGAATCGTTTGAAGAAGTGATTTCAGCACGTAAACAATTTATTGAAAGTAAAATATTTGATGTTTTTATAATGGCACAAATAACAGACAACAGATTAGAAGAAGACGACACTCAAAATTTAGCCTTAACAATTCAGTCGGTAGTTAACGAATTAGCCGCAAAGTAAAGTAGCTTATCTTTGTGTACTTTTGCCCAACAATGAGCGAAAGTACACGTAAGGTAACAGATTGGCTTCCTACCACACAAAAAGAGATTGACCTAAGAGGATGGGATGAATTAGATGTAATTCTATTTAGTGGAGATGCCTATGTTGATCATCCATCTTTTGGTAGTGCAGTTATTGGTAGAATAATTGAAAGCATGGGCTTACGAATTGCAATTGTACCTCAACCCAACTGGAAAGATGATTTAAGAGATTTTAAAAAATTAGGAACTCCTCGACTATTCTTTGGTGTTACTGCAGGCTGCATGGACCCCATGATTAACCATTATACCGCCAATAAAAGATTAAGGTCTGATGATGCTTACACTCCTGGAGGACAAAAAGGGTTTCGTCCAGATTATGCCACAACAGTTTACTCCAACATCTTAAAAGATTTATTTCCAGACACCCCCATAGTAATTGGTGGAATTGAAGCTTCCTTGAGAAGAGTTACGCATTATGATTATTGGTCTGATCAACTTAAACCTACAATTTTAGAGGACTCTAAAGCAGATTTATTAATTTACGGAATGGGTGAACAACCCTTGCGTGAAATAGTTACTTTACTAGAGAAAGGAATTCCTTTTGATTCGCTAAAAACAATTAAACAAACTGCATTTTTACAAGAAAACAGTAGCGAACTTCCTAAAAATAAAAACTGGAAAGATTTAGAATTATCATCTCATGAAGCTTGTTTAAAGGATAAAAAAACTTTTGCCTCTAATTTTAAACACTTAGAACAAGAATCAAACAAACTTTATGCTGATCGATTAATTCAAAATATTGGGAACAGAAAACTAATCATTAACCCTCCATATCATACCATGACGGAAAAAGAGATTGATAATTCTTTTGATCTCCCATACACAAGATTACCTCATCCGAAATACAAAAAAAGAGGTCCAATTCCTGCTTTTGAAATGATCAAATTTTCTGTCAATATGCACCGTGGATGTTTTGGCGGGTGTAGCTTTTGTACTATTTCTGCTCATCAAGGAAAGTTTATTGCTAGCCGATCAGAAAAATCGATATTAAAAGAAGTAGATCAGATTGCCAACATGGATGACTTTAAGGGTTATATAAGTGATTTGGGAGGTCCTTCGGCTAATATGTACAAAATGAAAGGAAAAGTTCAATCCATTTGTGATAAGTGCCAAGCTCCTTCTTGTATTTCACCTGTTATCTGTAGCAATTTAGACACATCACACAAACCTTTAACAGAAATATATAAAGCTGCGGGAAACCACCCAAAAGTTAAAAAAGCTTTTATTGGTAGCGGAATTAGATATGACATGTTGGTTCCTGAATTTAACAAAAATGCAGACCCAAAAGATTTAGAAGAATATACGGAACAGGTTATAAAGAATCACGTTTCAGGCCGACTAAAAGTTGCACCAGAACACACTTCTGATCCGGTTTTAAAACTGATGAGAAAACCTTCTTTTAAAAACTTTCATCTTTTTAAAAATACTTTTGATAGGATTAACAAAAAGTTTAACCTCAATCAAAAATTAATTCCATATTTCATTTCTAGTCACCCAGCATGCAAAATAGAAGATATGGCTAATCTGGCTGCCGAAACTAAAGATATGGGGTTTCAATTAGAGCAAGTAAATGATTTTACTCCAACCCCAATGACTGTGGCTACTATTATTTACTACTCGGGGTTCCACCCTTATACGTTGCAACCTGTTTTTACCCCAAAAACTAAAAAAGACAAACAAGATCAAAGTCGTTTTTTCTTCTGGTACAAAAAAGAAAACCATGGTTGGATTCGTAATACTCTAACAAATGTTGGAAGAACAGACATTTTAAACAAATTGTTACCTCAGAAAAAAAAGGCTGTTAGGAATCCAAAAAAAAGGCAACGTCACAACTAAGACAATTAAAAAAAAGCTATTTCACTTACTTTGTTCTATAATTAATACTTTAGAGCAACTCTAAAACAAGAACTATGTCAACAGAAACCAAACTCTGGCACTTAGAAAATTTTAACCTATTCAATACTTTATCGGCTTACGAAAAAATTGAAATGAGCACTAAAGTAAAGCATTCTTTTGTAAAGAAGAATGAATACATCTACTTTCCAGAAGATCCATCAGGCTCTATTTTTTTCTTAAAAAAGGGCAGAGTTAAAATTGGAACGTATTCAGATAGTGGTAAAGAAATTATAAAAGCCATACTTAACCCTGGTGAAGTTTTTGGAGAACTAAGTTTAATTGGTCAAGAAAAACGAAACGATTTTGCTGTTTCACTAGACAATGATCTTGTTGTATGTTCTTTAGGAATGAAGGATATGGAAAAGATGATTGAAAAAAACCCTTTAATTGGAATAAAGGTCACTAAACTGATTGGGTTTCGATTGCAAAAGATTGAAAGAAGATTTGAATCTTTAGTTTTTAAAGATGCCAGAACACGTATTGTAGATTTTATTATTGAACTCGGACGAGAAAAAGGAAAAGAAATTGGGAAAGAAATATTGGTTAAACATAACTTAACACACATGGATATTGCAAACCTTACCGCAACTTCTCGCCAAACAGTTACAACAGTACTAAACGAATTAAAAGAAAAAGATGCCATTCATCTTGAACGAAATAAATTTTTAATTAGAGACATTAATACTCTTAAATAAGGTTTAATTAAAATGGATAACTACACACTATATGTAGATAATAATTGCAGTAGCTGCAAAAAAATTCAACTCTTTATTAGCGAGAATAACATTATTGTTAACACCGTTAATATTGATGAAGAAAGTTATGATCTCCCATTTGCAATAATGATAATACCTGCCCTAGTAAAAGACAACAAACTTTTAGCTTATGGACCAGACATTACTCCCCTTTTAATAGAATCAGAACTTTAAAGAGATTCATTGTCCAACCGATGACAACTGAATTACTCCGTTTTTAGGAGTTTTGAAGTATGACTTTGATAGAAATATCTCAACAATTATTAAAAGCTTCTAAAAGTGCAAATAACATTACTTCGTTATTAAATCATTTAGAAAAAATTTCTATATCTCAACTAGAAATTGAGTTAAACACTGATGCTAAACGAAAAGCTTTTTGGATAAATATTTACAATGCTTTTGCAATTATTTATCTTAAACCTAATCCAAATATTATTTTAAAATCGATTAGTCGGAAAAGGTTTTTTAATACAAAGTACATACAAATGGATGAATGCTTTTTTAGCTTAAATGATGTAGAGCATCAAATTTTAAGAAAGTCTAAACTTTGGTGGAGTAAAGGATATTTAAATCAACTGTTCGTTACAACCTGCTTCAAAAAGTTGCGTGTAAACAAGTTTGATGCAAGAATACACTTTGCCTTAAATTGTGGAGGCTTAGGATGCCCTCCTATTCGGTTTTATGATGCTAAAACTATAAATGAACAACTAGACACAGCAACACAGGCTTTTTTATACTCTGAAACAAGTATGAACGAAACTAAAAATGAAGTAAAAATATCAAGATTATTTAACTGGTATATTGGTGATTTTGGTGGAAGCAAAGGAATTATAACCCTCTTAAAAAAGTACAATATTGTTAATGAGAAAGAAAATCCTAAAATAATTTACAGTGCCTATAATTGGGAACCCTGGATAAAATAATTAATAATCATAAGCTGGACACAAATGCGGCTTCATTCCTCCTCCATTACCAACATCACCCCCTCCACATTGACTAAAACTTATCATTATTTCATGTCCATAATTCCCCATAAGATTGTTTAGCGGATAATCAAATGCGTAACCAATTTTTATTGCACCCACCTTAAACCTAACCTGAGCAACAGCCGATTCGCCAACCCTATAACCAATTCCAAAAGTAGCTTTTTCTTGATATACCCAAGCAGTATTTAAATCTAAAGCTGGAGGACCTAAAACATTCATTTTTAATAAAAATGACGGAAAGAATGTCCATTTACTAGAAAACAGTGTTTTATGACCTGCACCAAAATAATATTGATTCACTTGTTTTTGATCAACCCCTAAATTTATATTTTTAAAATACATCTGATTAACTGCAAAGCTCCAGTAAACTCTATTGCTATATAATAAGACCCCAGGCATAATATCAGGATAACGCAATACCGATCCTTCAGCAGCAGCTAAAACTGGATCAACACTGTTTTCAGTTCCTGCTCCTGATGTAGCATATTGTTGCACTCCTGCAAAAACACCCATTCCTATCGTGTATTTTAAAGATAATTTTTTATGATACGAATATGCTCCTTTAATTGCGGTTCTTTGTGTTAAATGAACTCCATCTTGCTCTAAATACAACCCAACAGCATGCTTGCCTTTAGTGTTAAATTTTTTCCTATTAATAGGAGCTTGTATGCTTGCGTAGGTGGTTCTTGGCGCACCTTCAATTCCAACCCATTGCATTCTATGTCCTGCTCTAAGGTCAAGACATTTAACTGTTCCTGCAAACGCAGGGTTAACTCCAAAATTATTAAATGTGTATTGAGAATATTGAACAGATTGTTGTGCTAAAACACTAACTGAAAACAATATAAATGATATAAAAAATAAGTTTCTCATAACTATCTAAACACGGAAATTGGCCCTCTCATTATTATTTCATCCCCTCCATTTTCAGGCTTTATTTCTAGTAAATAATAATATGTAGAAACTGGCAAATCAACTCCTAAATAATCTGCTGACCAGCCGTCTGAATTATCATATTCTTTTTTATGATAAACTCTTTGTCCCCATCGATCAAAAATAAACACTTCATTCTCAGGGTAATCTTCAATGTTTAAAATTTTCAAAGTAA
>Ga0206123_10000787_pt1 | contig 30981 bp, 25 predicted proteins | sample Helgoland_Spring_2_FD_160086 | JGI IMG/M metagenome (GOLD analysis project Ga0206123, IMG submission 160086) | Pelagic subsurface seawater microbial communities from Kabeltonne, Helgoland, North Sea - Helgoland_Spring_Bloom_20160316_1 | ecosystem: Environmental > Aquatic > Marine > Epipelagic ...
TCTAGTGATTTTTTACTCATTTTTTTTGATTAATGTGATACACTTTTATACAAATACTCCTTTGGTAATTATTTTAATACTTCTTCAACTTTTTCAAAATCTAACCCACCATAGTTGCCACTACTCATTAAAAGCAAAGAGGCATTGGTAAAGTCTTGATCCAACAAATAGTCTTGAAAGGCATCTGGTTGTGTGAAGACCAACAGATCTTCTCTTTCAAAAGCCTCTATAATTTGAGCGCTAGAGACAGCGTCCAACTTTTTTATTTTTACGGCCTTTGGAGAGTAAAAAACGATTGCTTTGTCTGCACTGTCAAGGGCGCCTTTATATTGAGAAAGAAATTCTGGATTTAAGCTACTGTAAGTATGAAGCTCTAGACATGCCAATAAGCTACGCTCAGGATATTGCGTTTTTAGGGCCTGGGTGGTTGCCATTACTTTACTTGGAGAATGGGCAAAATCTTTGTAAGCAATACTTGACTTACCCTCTGCAATTTTCTCAAGGCGCTTGCTTGCTCCGGTAAATGTGGCAATTGCTTCGTAAAAATCTTCTTGTTGTACACCCATAAGTTGGCAAATCCAACGCGCGCCCTCTAGATTATTTAAATTATGTCTTCCAAATATCTCGATAGGCATGGGGCCATCTTGAGTTTCAAGGAGTGTATCTCCATTCTCAACAGTATATTCAGGGGTTTGGTATGGATATTTTTTTATTTGGTTTTGGGTGGCCTCCACAACTTGTTTTACCTGAGTATCTTCTTGGTTGTACACTATGGCGCCACCATGGGTAATCTGAGAAAGAAAAACACGAAATTGCTCCACATAATTGTCAAAGGTTGGAAATACATTGATGTGATCCCAGGCAATACCGCTCAACAAAGCAATATTAGGTTTGTATAAGTGAAACTTGGGGCGTCTATCTATGGCAGAGGATAAATACTCATCTCCCTCCAGTACAATGAAATCATTGTCTTTTGTAAGGTGAACCATCGTATCAAACCCCTCCAACTGGGCTCCTACCATATAATCTACCTGTTTATCATGATAATGCATCACATGTAAAATCATGGAAGTAATTGTTGTTTTACCATGAGAACCTCCAATAACCACACGGGTTTTATTTTTAGAGTGTTCGTATAAAAATTCTGGATAGCTGTAAATGGTTAGGCCAAGCTCTATAGCGCGAAGTAATTCAATATTATCTGACTTGGCATGCATCCCCAGAATAACAGCATCAATATCTGTAGAGATATTATCTTCAAACCAACCAAATTGTTCTGGCAACAAACCATGAGCTGCCAATCTTGATTTAGAAGGATCAAAAATCTCGTCATCACTTCCTGATATATCTTCCCCTTTATGATGCAATGCTATGGCTAAATTGTGCATCGCACTCCCGCCAATGGCTATGAAATGAATTCTCATCTACATTAAAATTTATATCCGTATTTATACAGAAATGTTCCTCACTCCTTTCAAAAATAGAAAGATAAGTCATAACATCAATTCAGAAATTGATATTATTTTAAAGCTGCTGGATTAATCGCTTTTCTTTTAAAGCTTGTTCAAACTCAGGAGCTATAGCTAATGCTTTCTCAATCCAAAAAAGCGCCTTTGTTTTATCTCCCGTGTTTTTATACACTTGGGCTAGTCTTAGAAAGGCCCATTGCTGAGATATCTCATCAACTGTAGAATAGTTCTCTAGATATATATTTAAATACTCAATGGCCAACTGTGGATCTAAATTATAACCTACAGCAAGATCGCCAATGAGGTAATTCAACTCGTTAGGATGGCCCTCAAGAGCAAGGTTTTGCTTTAACACAGCAATAGCTTTGTCTAGTTGGTTGGTAGTTTTGTAGAAACCAACGAGTTTGGTAAAACCGTCTAAAGAAGCTTCTTGCGCTATTGCTTTAAGAAAAAACTGCTCTGCTGCTTTAGTATCACCATCATAGTTGGCTATATATCCTTTGGCTAAATAACCTTTTTCTGCAGATAGCTCAGAAAGCTCATTTGCATAAAAAAGAGCTATTTTTTCACTACCACCAATAATTGCAGGTAGTTGCATGTATAACTCTACTAAGGCCTCCCTAACTTTGATGTGGGCAGGATCTAGTGTAGCTGCTTTTTTAAAATGCATTTTAACATCACTGATGTAAAATGCTGCGCTCAATTTATTAACTGATAAAGCCTTCATGCCTAATACACCGCCATATTTATAGTGGTAATTGGCTTTTGTTGGATACCTCTCTACAAGGGCTTTATAGTAAGTCATTGCAGTATCCCAATCTTTAGCCTCCCCTGCTATATCGCCTAGATATTCAATAGTGGCAGGGTCTTCAGGGTGCTGGCTCAGGTACTGCTTAAACGCATTTGTAGCCTTGGTAATGTTTCCTTGGGCATAATAGGTTTGTGCAAGCTCAAAATTTGTTTGACTTAGCAGAAAAAAAGGAAATAATATCAGTATATATAGCCCTTTCATTAGATTATATAGTAAATAGACATAAAGTAAACTTTATTTTGGTCTGTTTCATGCTCTGGGTACCTCCTACCCATTACAAATTAGTGTACACTCGTTTGGTTGAGCATGGTCCAGAGCGTGTCTTTTAATTCCATCAAACCTTGCTGAGCTATTGAACTAAAAAACACATAAGGAATTCCCTCAAAATCTATATCTAAGGCCTGCTTCATTTCTCTCTTTAACTCATCATCTAACATATCACACTTTGAGATGGCAACCAGCTTATCTTTGTCTAAAAGTTCTGGATTATATCGCTTTAATTCATCTAGAAGAACATCATATTGTTTTTTTATATCATCTGCATCTGCAGGAATTAAAAAAAGCAACGTAGAATTTCGTTCTATATGACGTAGGAAATAATGTCCAAGTCCCTTTCCCTCTGCAGCTCCTTCTATAATTCCAGGAATATCTGCCATCACAAAAGTTCTATGATCACGGTAGGCCACAATACCCAAATTAGGCTTTAGAGTTGTAAACTCGTAGTTGGCAATTTTTGGTTTTGCTGCAGTAATTACTGAGAGTAATGTAGATTTTCCCGCATTTGGGAATCCCACCAAACCTACATCTGCAAGCACTTTCATTTCTAGGGTAAAAGCACCTTCCTCTCCATCCATTCCTGGTTGAGCGTATCTTGGGGTTTGATTGGTTGAGGACTTAAAATGATTATTCCCGAGTCCTCCCATACCTCCTTTTGCAAGGATAAGTTCTTGGTCGTGTTGTAAAAGCTCTTTTAATCTTTCTCCAGTTTCTGTATTTATAACTAGGGTACCTAAGGGCACCTCAATATAGATGTCTTCTCCATCTGCCCCTGTACTTGTTTGTTTACTTCCAGCACCTCCATGCCCAGCTTTGAAATGACGCTTAAATTTTAGATGATGCAAGGTCCAAAGGTTGCTATTGGCCTTTAAAATGATATGACCTCCACGACCTCCATCTCCGCCATCGGGGCCTCCCTTTGGGATATATTTTTCACGTCGTAAATGCGCACTCCCCTGCCCTCCTTTGCCAGAGGTTACATGAATTTTTACGTAGTCTACAAAATTTCCTTCAGTCATACCCTTGTATTAGTGGGGTAAAATTATATTACTTGCCCCGCTTATAATCTATCAAATACTTCGCTTAAACGATTTGTTATGTCTTGGATATTTCCAACACCATTGACACCAAAATATTTGTTCTGAACTTTATAAAAGTCTTTTAAAATATCTGTTTTTCTATAATACTCTGCAACACGCTCTTTGATAATAGCCTGATTAGCATCATCGGCGCGGCCACTAGTTTTACCTCTCTCAAGTAGTCTGTCCACCAAAACTTTATCATCCACCTCAAGAGCTACCATTGCGTTTATTTGGCTAGACTTTTCTTCCATTAATATGGAAAGTGCCTCGGCCTGAGCCTCAGTTCTTGGAAACCCATCAAAAATAAAGCCATTGGCATTAGGATTTTTATCTACCTCAGCATTTAACATCTTGATAGTCACATCATCTGGTACAAGATGGCCTTTGTCCATGTAGGATTTTGCTAGTGTGCCTAATTGTGTCTGATTTTTTATATTATACCTAAATACATCACCTGTAGAAATGTGCACCAATTGATATTTTTCTTTTAATACTTCTGCTTGCGTTCCTTTTCCGGCACCAGGAGGGCCAAATAGCACGATATTTGTCATTTGTTTTGTTTTGTGAATCTTAGGTGTTTAAACCTCAGTATTTAATAAAAAGTTGTGTAATAATTAATAGCGGCAAAGATAGCTATTTGAAAGAACAATGTATCTTTGTATTATGGCAAATTATTTTTCTTCAAATTTCACACTCGGAATTTTAGGCGGCGGGCAACTAGGCAAAATGATGCTTTACCAAACGCGCAAATTTGACATTACCACACATGTACTAGATCCTAGTTTTGATGCGCCATCCCGAATCTCTTGTGACCACTTCACCCAAGGAGATTTAATGAACTATGATGCAGTATTTAACTTCGGAAAAAAAGTTGATATTCTCACCCTTGAGATTGAAGGGGTCAACCTAGAGGCCATAGAAGCTTTAGAGAAGATGGGTAAAATAGTATATCCAAGCGCAAACACACTGCGTAACATTCAAAACAAAGGGGTGCAAAAAAAGTTTTACAAAACCCATCACATACCCACCGCTGCATTTTCTGTTTTTGACAGTATTAGCCTGGTAAAAAAGGCTCTAGCAAATGATGAATTAAAGCTTCCCTTTGTCTGGAAGAGTTGCACGGGAGGATATGATGGTAAGGGTGTTCAAGTCATTAAAACTTCACAAACATTAGAGCAACTTCCAGATTGCCCATGTGTTATTGAAGATTTAGTTAATTTTAAAAATGAACTTGCAGTAATTGTAGCCAGAAATCCAAGCCAGCAGGTAAAAACATATCCTGTTGTAGAAATGGAGTTTCATCCTCAAGCAAACCAAGTAGAATATGTTATATGCCCTGCCCGTATTGACAAGCAAGTTGCTGAAAAAGCTAGAAGCATTGCCATACAGGTATCCAAAGCCTTCGAGCATGTGGGGCTATTAGCGGTAGAAATGTTTCAAACAATTGATGATCAAATTATAGTAAATGAAGTAGCTCCAAGGCCCCATAATTCTGGGCATTACAGCATTGAAGCTAGTTACACTAACCAATTTGAACAACATATAAGAGCAGTGCTGGATCTACCTCTTGGTAATACAGCTAGTAAAGTAGGTGGTATAATGGTAAATTTGGTTGGTGAACAAAACCACACCGGAGATGTAGCATACCAAAATATTGAGGAAATTATGGCCATGGATGGTGTCACACCTCATATCTATGGAAAAAAACAAACACGCCCTTTCAGAAAAATGGGACACGTAACCATTGTAAATGAAAATATTGATACCGCAAGAGAAATAGCACAACAAGTAAAACAACGTATTAAAGTAATAAGCAAATAATTATGAAAGTAGCAATAGTAATGGGGTCCAAAAGTGATATGCCTGTAATGCAAGATGCCATAGATATCCTAAAAGGATTTGATATAGAAATTGAAGTAGATATTGTCTCTGCGCATCGCACACCAGAAAAACTATTTGACTTCAGTAAAAACGCTCATACAAGAGGGATTAAAGTAATTATTGCTGGAGCAGGTGGTGCAGCCCATCTTCCGGGCATGGTAGCTTCTTTATCACCACTACCTGTCATTGGGGTACCTGTTAAGTCAAGTAATAGCATAGACGGCTGGGACTCGGTATTATCTATCCTACAAATGCCAGGGGGAGTACCCGTAGCAACTGTTGCATTAAATGGAGCAAAAAATGCAGGTATTCTAGCTGCGCAAATAATCAGCACTGCAGACACTTGCGTCCTAGATAAAGTGATAGCGTACAAAGAGGGATTAAAAACAAAGGTTGAACAAAGTGCAAAAGACCTTTAGGTTCTAATTATTTGTAATCTTTTTTCAGACACTAAGACCCAAAAGCCTATTTTATGGATAATCCTTTGTTACAACCCTTTGATCTAGCCCCTTTTTCTAAAATTAATAATGAGCATTATCTGCCGGGTATCAAAGCCCTAATTAATATCACAAAAAAAGAGATAGCCCTTATTACCAAAAACCAAGAACCACCTTCCTTTAAAAATACAGTAGAAGCTCTTGAAAATACAGGAAAGGCTTTAGATAGAGCAACCAGTATTTTTTTTAATCTAAATAGTGCAGAAACAAATGATCAAATTCAACAAATAGCGCAAGAAGTTTCTCCTTTATTGTCAAATTTCTCTAATGATCTACTACTCAATCAAGACCTTTTTAAAAGGGTTAAAACAGTGTACAAACACAAGCAAACTCTTACTTTGAATACCGAGCAGCAGATGTTGTTAGAAAAACAATACAAAGGATTTGCAAGAAATGGAGCCAATTTATCTGAGCAGAAAAAAAAACAACTTCGAGATATAGATACACAGCTATCTAAATTGGGATTACGCTTTGGTGAAAATGTGCTAGCCCAAACTAACAACTTTGAGCTGCTTCTAGATAAAGAGCAAGATCTTAAGGGTTTGCCTGAAGGTGCAAAAGAAGCTGCTAAACAAGCAGCTGCAGAAAAAGGCAAAAAAGGATGGATGATTACCCTAGACTATCCAAGTTATATGCCCTTTATGAAATATGCCCAAAACAGGGCCTTACGTAAAAAACTAGCCTTAGCCTATAGGGCAAGAGCCTTCCAAGACGATGAGCAAAACAACCAACAACTAGTTTTAGATATTGTACAACTAAGGTACCAAAGAGCCCAACTTCTGGGCTATGAGAGCCATGCACATTTCATTTTAGAAGAACGTATGGCAAAATCACCCGAGAAGGTGCAAACTTTTTTGAACCAATTATTAATAAAAGCCAAACCAGCCGCGCAAAAAGAATTTGATGAGCTAGAAGCATTTGCAAAACAACTTGATAACATAGACCAACTACAAAAATGGGATGGCGCTTATTATGCTGAAAAATTAAAACAACAAAAATTCAGTTTAGATGATGAGCAACTAAAACCTTACTTTAAATTAGAAAATGTAATACATGGTGTATTTACAGTAGCCAATAAATTGTTTGATCTTGAGTTTAAAGAAGACCCAAGTATTGACACCTATCATCAAGATGTAAAAACTTACCGAGTATTAGATAATAATGGGGACCTTGTAGCAATTTTTTATGCAGATTTTCATCCACGACCAGGAAAACGAGGTGGTGCTTGGATGACAAGCTACAAGCCACAAGAAAAAATAGATACACCCGATGGAAAAGGTCTTATAAATCATAGACCTCATATTTCTAACGTGTGTAATTTCACAAAACCTACGGCTACAAAACCATCCCTATTGACTTTTAATGAAGTAACCACACTTTTTCATGAATTTGGTCACGGACTTCATGGAATGCTTGCAAACACAAGGTATAAAGGTTTAAGTGGAACAAATGTTTCTTGGGATTTTGTAGAACTTCCAAGTCAAATATTAGAAAATTGGTGTTACGAAAAACAAACCTTAGAATTGTTTGCCACTCACTACAAAACTGGTGAGGTAATCCCAATGCAGCTTATTGAAAAAATCAAGGCCTCTGCTACGTTTCATCAGGGTATGCAAACCCTCAGACAACTTAGTTTTGGGATGCTAGATATGGCTTGGCATAGTGGTGATCCGTCAAAGATAAGCTCAGTAAAAGACTTTGAAAATAAAGCCTTTGCAGACACATCGCTTTATCCACAAACCTCAAACACTTGTATGAGTACTGCATTTAGTCATATATTTCAAGGAGGGTACAGTGCTGGTTATTATAGTTATAAATGGGCAGAGGTACTTGATGCAGACGCCTTTTCTTATTTTAAAAAGGAGGGTATATTTAATAAAAAGGTAGCGCTCAAATTTAAAAATAATGTCTTATCAAAAGGAGGAACTCAAGACCCCATGGAGTTGTATATTAAATTTAGAGGGCAACAACCAAATCCTGATGCTTTGCTAGAGAGAGCTGGTCTGATATAATAAAAATTAGAGATGAAACCCATTTACATTACCTTATTTATATTGCTGCTTTTTTCTTGCAAAAAAAATCCAACAAGACAAGAAGTAGATAACCCGTCAAGTGCTTTAATTTATAGTAAATTACAGGGCACTTGGATCAATACACTTGATCCCGCTAGCACCCTAACTTTTGAAGACAAAAACGTTATCAATAGGTATGACGGTATTGCAGTTAAAAAAAATATTGGGTACACAATAGAGGATTCTTGTGCAGGAACTGATTTAAAAAATACGCCAATAGAAAAAAACAAATACATCGTAACAAGATCAACCCCCTGGGAGTGTTATTATATCATAAAGTTGGACACAGAAAATTTAATCATGGGGCTATGGGGAACACAGCAGCCGTTAAGATTTAAAAAGATGACAGAAAATGACCAAGATTCTTAATTTGATATGAAATAAATTACCCATAGCATCACTGCCCAAAGAGAGGCTATACCCTCTACCCAAAAAGAAGCAAAATATTTCGGCTGATCTACTCTAGCGTGTTGTAAACAATAAGCTACGAGCGTGCAAACAACAATTAATGGTACTGTTTTATAAAGTTCAAAGGGTTGTTTTAATCCTTCAATGAGTAGCGTGAGAAAGAGTAATACTGCGCCAATAATCTTTGTTTTTTGAACCCCCAGTAATTGAGGAAAAGTTACCAAAACGCTCTTATCTTGTGGTAGGTCTCTAATCTCGAAAGGAATAATTAAAGCAAGTACAATAAAAAATCTTTGGGTAAAACAAAGCCATATATCTGGGCCAACGTCCTTGGCATAATACACTGGTACCAAAACAGTAAGGCCAGACCAAACTAAGGCTACTATAAACACTTTAACGCCAGCTAGCTTGCGGAGGTTTTGATTCTTTACAGAGGGCACCACGTACAATATCACAAAAAAACCAAGCACACCCAAAAGAATTAAAACCATGATATCTAGTTGGGTTAAAAAGTATATCAATAAACAAAATACTGCCAAAGAGAATAGTTGTAAATTTTGCAAACTTCTAATAAGACTTTTGTGCTGTAACCCAGCTAATTCAGCATATTTAATAAAATTATATCCCGTAATTGTGCCTAAAAAAACAACCCAATACAAATCATTTGGAAGTGTAATACCATATTCAACACCTGTCACAAATACAAGCCCCATGACACCCAAAGCAACATGAATGCTGCTTTTTATGTAGAAAGAAAAAAAAGAGTGTATCAATTTCACAATATAAAATTACGTATTCCTTGTTTTGAAACTCTAAAACATCCCTACTTTTTAAAAAAGATTGTTAGTAAACTGGGTTTTTTAGTTGAAAAGTAAACGTTTGCAAAATGTTAAACATTTCATTTTTATTTTTTTTATGTTGTACTTTTACATCTTTATTTTAGGCTTAAAATTATATCATCCATTTGTTCAATTAACACTATTTCCTTTTCCAAGGAACATGCTATGAATACAGACTCTTTTGCCCTCAGACACATAGGACCTCGTAAAGAAGAACTTCAAAAAATGCTAAACGTTGTTGGCGCAAAAACAATGGAGGAACTCATTGATCAAACCATCCCTGATGATATAAGGCTTGAAAAAAAAATAACCCTTGATAAAGCAATGAGTGAGCAGCAATATCTTGAGCACATTGGAGGACTTGCTTCTAAAAACCAAATTTTTAAAACCTACATTGGTCTTGGATATCATCAAGCCATCACACCACCTGTAATCCAAAGAAATATATTAGAAAACCCAGGTTGGTACACTGCTTACACCCCTTATCAGGCAGAAATTGCACAAGGACGCCTTGAGGCATTGTTGAATTTCCAGACAATGATCACAGATCTCACTGGCATGGAGCTTGCCAATGCCTCACTACTAGACGAAAGTACAGCCGCTGCTGAAGCAATGGCACTGCTCTTTGCGGTAAGAGAGAGGCAACAAAAGAAAGAAGGAGTCAATAAATTTTTTGTGTCTGAGGATATATTACCTCAAACCCTTTCTTTGCTTCAAACAAGAGCTACGCCAATTGGCATAGAATTGGTTGTTGGAGATCATAAAACTTTTGACTTTAGCTCAGATTTTTTTGCTGCTATATTACAATACCCAGGAAAAAGCGGAAAAGTGTATGATTTTAAATCTTTTGTAGCAAATGCTAATGAGAACCAAATCAAAGTAGCAATTGCTGCAGATATATTGAGTTTGGTAAAATTAGAAGCACCAGGATCCTTTGGAGTTGATGTTGTTGTGGGTACCACACAAAGATTTGGTATTCCCCTTGGCTATGGTGGACCACATGCAGCTTATTTTGCGACAAAAGAAGCTTACAAACGAAATATCCCAGGACGTATCATTGGAGTTACCAGAGATGCAAAAGGAAACCGGGCCCTTCGTATGGCACTCCAGACAAGAGAGCAACACATAAAAAGAGACAAAGCCACTAGTAATATTTGCACCGCACAAGTTCTACTTGCAGTAATGGCTGGCATGTATGGAGTATATCACGGCCCTAAAGGTCTCACATATATTGCAAATAAAGTACATAACCATGCTGCCACACTTGCCGTTGCTCTAGAAGGTTTAGGTTTTACACAAGCAAATGAAACCTTTTTTGATACCATAGCAATAAAAACAGATGCTAGTAAAATAAAATTCTTAAGTGAGGCAAAACAAATGAATTTCTATTACCCAGATCCAGAAACTGTTTCTATCTCGGTAAATGAAACTACTACTTTAAAAGATCTCAACAAAATCATTGCTCTTTTTGCAGAGGCAAACCACAAAGAAGCATTTAAAATTTCAGAAATATGCGTTGGAACCTCCATTCCAAAGAGTATTGCTAGACAAACCCCATTTTTAGAAAATAGTGTTTTTAATTCCTACCACAGTGAGACAGAACTCATGCGATATATCAAGAATCTAGAACGCAAAGACCTAGCACTAAATCACTCCATGATTGCCCTTGGAAGTTGCACCATGAAATTAAATGCTGCTTCTCAGATGCTTCCTTTGAGCAATCCTATGTGGGGGAACATGCACCCTTTTGTGCCTATAGAACAGGCTGGTGGCTATCAAATAATGCTTAAAAAACTTGAAGAGCAACTTACAGAAATTACAGGTTTTGCTGGAACATCATTACAGCCAAACTCTGGAGCTCAGGGAGAATATGCAGGGCTTATGGTTATAAGAGCATATCATGAATCCAGAAATGATCACCACAGAAACATATGTCTTATCCCATCCTCTGCCCATGGCACCAATCCTGCAAGCGCAGTAATGGCAGGAATGAAGGTAGTGGTTACAAAGGCAAATGAAGAAGGAAATATTGATGTAGAAGACTTGCGTGCTAAGGCAGAAGAACATAAAGACAACCTTGCTGCACTTATGATTACCTATCCCTCAACTCACGGTGTATATGAAAGCGCAATCAGAGAAATAACAGGTTTAATTCATGACAATGGAGGCCAAGTTTATATGGATGGTGCAAATATGAATGCACAAGTTGCACTCACAAACCCAGGTGCAATTGGAGCAGATGTATGTCATTTAAACTTGCACAAAACATTTGCCATACCCCACGGTGGTGGTGGTCCTGGGGTTGGTCCAATATGTGTTGCAAAACAATTGACCCCGTTTTTACCAAGTAATCCTTTGATTGAAACCGGTGGTGAACATGCCATTACAGCAATTTCAGGTGCTCCCTGGGGAAGTGCATTGGCCTGCTTGATTAGTTACGCTTACATATGTATGTTGGGAGAAAACGGACTCAAAAAATCTACCCAGTATGCCATCTTAAATGCAAATTACATCAAAGAGCGGTTAGACGGTCATTTTGCTGTATTGTATGTAGGAGAAAAAGGGCGAGCAGCGCATGAGATGATTATTGATTGTCGTCCATTTAAAGACCACGGTATAGAGGTAGTAGATATTGCTAAACGACTAATGGATTATGGGTTTCATGCTCCAACTGTATCCTTTCCTGTTGGAGGAACCATGATGATTGAACCTACAGAGAGTGAAAGTCTGCAAGAGTTAGATCGTTTTTGTGATGCAATGATATCTATTAGTAGTGAGATAAAAACAACAAACAAAGAAGAAGCAAATAATGTGCTCAAAAATGCTCCTCACACACAGGCATTACTCACAGCAGACACATGGGATTTACCATATACAAGACAACAGGCCGCATTTCCTCTAGCGTTTGTTAGTGATAATAAATTCTGGCCAAGCGTCTCTAGAGTAGATGATGCATATGGAGATAGAAATCTAGTGTGTACCTGTGCACCTATAGAACAGTACATGGAGGTCTAACAAATAAAATTGAAAAATTCTCATTTTAATGTATAAAATTAAGGGTTTTTAAGTGCTAAACAGTGATGTATCTTGAGGTTACATTTAAAGAAATTTAGCATCTATACTGTATTCTTTTTGTTACATTAGCTAAAAATTTATACCATGGGCATCACCATTACCGGGACAGGAAGTTATATCCCAAAAGAAATCACTAGTAACAAAGATTTTGAAAATCACGACTTTTACAATCAAGATGGTACAAGTTTTCCTCACCAAAATGATGTGATTATTGAAAAATTTAAAGCCATAACTGGAATCAGTGAGAGAAGGTATGCTCAAAAAAAATATAGTACCTCAGATATTGCCTCATTTGCAGCCCAAAAAGCAATTGATCATGCAAAATTAGACCCAGAAACCTTAGACTATATTATTGTAGCACATAACTATGGAGATGTAGAGTTTGGCAGTAGCCAAAGTGATACAGTACCGAGTTTGGCTTCGCGGGTTAAAAGCAATTTAAAGATAAAAAATCCATCCTGTATTGCCTATGATTTAATTTTTGGCTGTCCTGGCTGGCTAGAAGGAATGATTCAGGCCAATGCTTTTATTAAGTCAGGTATTGCAAAGAAATGTATGGTTATTGGTGCAGAGACATTATCCAGAGTTACAGATCCTCATGACAGAGATTCTATGATATATAGTGACGGTGCAGGAGCAACAATCATAGAGCATACAGCGGCAGAAGAGGGAATCATTGGGCACGCTACCGCTTCACATACCATTGAAGAATTTGATTACATCTACTTTGGTAACAGCAATAATTTAAAGCAAGATGGTCCTACCAAGTACATAAAAATGAATGGCAGAAAAATCTATAATTTTGCCTTAACTAATGTTCCCAAAGCCATGAAAGATTGTCTTCAGGCTAGTGGACATGACATTAAAGATCTAAAGAAAATATTGATTCATCAAGCCAATGAAAAGATGGATGAAGCTATTGTAAAAAGATTTTATGGTTTGTATGACCTACAAGCGCCACAGGACATTATGCCAATGACTATAAACACCTTAGGTAACTCAAGTGTGGCAACCGTTCCCACGCTCTATGATTTGATACTAAACAACAATCTAGAAGGGCATCAAATTAATAAAGGTGATCTTATCATGTTTGCTAGTGTTGGTGCAGGAATGAACATTAATGCAATGGTTTACAAGGCATAATCATGTATCCAGGAAACTATCCAAAAAAAAGGTACAGAATCACTAAAGCTTTCTTAGAACAAACCATATCAAAACAAGAAAAGATCATCGATCTGGGAGTGGTAAATCCTTTTTCTGAAATTTTAAAAAAAGAAGGATACAACATAACAAATACAAAGGGAGAGGATTTAGACAATGACACCAAGGCAGTGCAAGCAAATGACTATGATGTAGCTACTGCATTTGAAATCTTTGAACATCTGGTCTCACCCCTTAATGTACTAAAAGATATAAAGGCCAAAAAATTAATTGCCTCTGTACCTCTTAAACTGTGGTTCGCATCTGCATATAAAAGTAAGACAGACCCCTGGGATAGACATTACCATGAGTTTGAAGATTGGCAGTTTGATTGGTTACTAGAAAAGGCGGGATGGAAGATTAAAAAAAGTGAAAAATTCACAAACCCAGTTAAAAAGTTTGGGTTGAGACCTATTATGAGATACTTCACACCACGGTACTATCTTATCTATGCAGAACGGGTTTGAAAATAGCAATCATCATACCCGTTTACAATGAACAAGCTCACCTAGAGCTTATGCTAAATTCTGTTGTTGGGCAAACAATGAAAGCTACTCAAGTTATTATTGTTGATGACAACTCAACAGATAACACTCCTAGTATCATCAAAAAATTTGTAACCAAGTATTCTTTCATAGATACTGTTACCACCCAAAAAAGCCCCAAGCATAGTCCAGGGAGCAAAGTGGTTGAAGCCTTTTATGAGGGATATCAAAAATGCAATCCAGATACTCAACTCATTGGAAAGTTTGATGCTGACATCATACTCCCAGCAGAGTATATAGAAAAAATGGTAGCTATTTTTTCCTCAGATACTCTTGTGGGTATAGCATCGGGTAACCTATATATAAAAAAAAGAGACAGGTGGGTGTTTGAAAATATTTCAGAAAAAACAAAAGTTCGAGGACCCATTAAACTCTACAAAAAAGAATGTTTTACGGATATAGGAGGCCTTAAAAAATCAATAGGATGGGACACCGTAGATATACTATTGGCAGCCTATCATGGATGGAAAACAAGGACAGACCCATCACTAAGAGTGAAACACCTGAAAGCTACTGGAAGTAAGTACACACCTGAAGCTAAACATAAACAAGGGGAAGCTTTCTACAAAATGCGTTACTCAAAAACCCTTGCAAGAATTGCAGCTTTAAAGCTCGCAATTTCAAAAAGAGACCTGCTTTTTTATGTGCACTGCATGCGAGGCTATTGTATTTCTAAAAAACAGAAGCAATCTTTTATGGTAACACAACAAGAAGGTGAATTTATCAGAAATCTTCGTTGGGAGGCAATAAAAAAAAAGATACTATAACACTGTATTAATATTTAGGTATTAGATTATGAGTATTTTTGAATACAAAAAATGTAATGAAAAAAAACGTGAAAATTATATCTAGCCTGCTTGTAGTTTTGGCACTTGGCTTTCTTGTAGCAGGGGCAAACAACAAACAAGCAATCAAAAAGCCAAAAAATATCATTCTACTCATTGGAGATGGTATGGGTCTTAGCCAAGTTTCTGCAAGTTATTTTTTCAAGGACACTGCACCAAATTTTGATCGTTTTACCACCGTTGGACTCATTAAAACATCAGCAGAGGGTGACCTAGTATGTGACTCTGCTGCTAGTGCAACAGCATACGCAACAGGTATTTCTACCTACAATGGAGCCATAGGTGTAGACCTTCAAAAAAATCCAGCACCTACCATTATAGAAAAAATAATACCCATTAATATTAGTACTGGAATCATAACAACATCATCGGTTATGCATGCAACTCCTGCTTGTTTTTATGCTCACGCCGCCTCCAGAAGATCCTACCAAGATATTGCCGCTTTTCTACCTACTTCAAAAATAGACTTTATAGCAGGTGGAGGTATTGAGTTTCTAGATAAAAACAAACGAGAAGACAAACGAGATTTAATCAGAGAATTTGAAGATAATGGATATGAGGTACAGACCAAGAGCCTTCCCAAAAAAACAACAGATAAAAAGCAAGCTATCTTTTTGGCGGATGATGGAATGGACAAAATGCTGGAGGGAAGAGGAGACTTTTTGCCCAATGCTACAAAAATGGCACTAGACAAATTATCAACAAACGAAAATGGTTTTTTTTTAATGGTTGAAGGCGCTCAGATAGATTGGGGAGGCCACGATAATGATACAGATTATTTAATTACAGAATTGCTTGACTTTGATAAAAGTATTGGGGTAGCACTTGACTTTGCAGCAAAAAATCCAGAAACGCTTGTTCTTGTTACTGCAGATCATGAAACCGGAGGATTCACCCTATCGGCTGATAATGGAGATTATAACAAAATCAGACCTACCTTCTCTACCGGAGGTCATTCTGCAACGATGGTACCCATTTTCGCAAAAGGGCCTGGAGAAAATAATTTTGGTGGTATTTTCAATAACACTGCATTATTTGAGAAAATGATGAAATTCTTTAATTAAAAACTGCCTTTATAATTATACATAGAATACGCTTATCATTAATTTAGTACCTTAGCATTAGCTATATATTATGAAATACCTCGGGGATATTGGATCTTACTTTTTGATGCTGAAACGTACCTTTAGTGGTTTTACAAAAGGAGATGTTTTAAGAGAATTGATATTTAAAGAAATTGACGATTTAGTCATGAACTCTTTGGGTATTGTTAGTTTCATTGGTTTTTTTGTAGGTGGGGTAATAAGTCTTCAAACGGCACTGAATTTAACAGATCCAATTATACCTAAAGAATTAGTTGCTTTTGCAACTAGACAATCTATCATCTTGGAATTTGCTCCAACGTTCATCTCCATAATAATGGCAGGTAAAGTAGGGTCTTTTATCACATCAAGTATTGGTTCTATGCGTGTAACCGAGCAAATAGACGCCTTGGAGGTTATGGGTATTAATTCATTGAACTATCTTGTTTTCCCAAAAATAATAGCACTTCTCACCTACCCCTTTTTAATTGCAATTGCAATGTTTCTAGGGATTTTTGGGGGACTTATAGCAGCAGTTTACGGAGGGTTTGTCTCCCTTGATGAATTTATAAGAGGTCTTCAAGAAGATTTTATACCATTTCATTTGGTATATGCCTTTGTAAAAACATATGTCTTTGCCTTTATTTTAGCTACAGTTCCGGCCTGGCATGGTTATTACATGAGAGGTGGAGCGCTAGAGGTGGGCAAAGCAAGTACTAAGAGTTTTGTCTGGACAAGTGTACTTATTATTTTTGCAAATTATATCATCACTCAATTACTTTTAAGCTAATGATAGCCGTAGATAATTTAAAAATGCAATTTGGGTCTGAAGAAATTTTGAAAGGAATTTCTACTGTTTTCGAACAAGGGAAAACCAACCTAATAATAGGCCAAAGTGGAAGTGGAAAATCTGTACTATTAAAATGTCTTATTGGATTGTTAAAACCCGTTGGAGGAAGAATTTCTTACCATAACAAACCCACAGATCAAATGAATCTTCAGCAGCAGAGAATTCTCAGAGAAGAAATAGGGATGTTGTTTCAAGGAGGTGCCCTTTTTGATTCTATGACTATAGAAGAAAACATCATGTTTCCCCTCAGGATGTTTTCTAATCAAAGCAAATCCAAAATGATCTCACGGGTAAATGAAGTCTTAAACAGAGTTAATCTTGACGGAGTTAACGATAAATATCCCGCAGAAATTTCTGGAGGAATGCAAAAAAGGGTTTCAATTGCCCGGGCTATTGTAAATAACCCAAAATATTTATTTTGTGATGAACCAAACTCTGGATTAGACCCTAAAACAGCCACTGTTATAGATAATCTTATTCAAAAAATTACCCACGAAAATGACATCACTGCCATTGTTGTGACCCATGACATGAATTCAGTGATGGAGATTGGAGAGAGAATTAACTTTCTTAAAAACGGCATACTAGTTTGGAAAGGGACCCAAGAAGATATTTTTAAGACCAATAACCAAGATGTTACCGATTTTGTATACTCAAGCAATTTATTTAAAAAAATACGAGATGTACACAAACAAAATATCTAGCTAGAAAAAATAGAATGGCCTGGTTGTTTATGTTATTAACTCTACTTCTGCATTTGGCTGAAATAGATATATTTTACCTGTTGAAATCTCCACACACTCATACCGCTTAACACGTTTATTACCACGTTTAAACAGTTTGCCATTATAGAGTCTAAAAACCCCTCCATCTGGGATTTCATAAACATAATTCTTATCATTTTCTGGATCAAACTTTTTTAGGGCTAATGATAAGGCAGTATCAGTATCACTACTTGCCTTTGGATTTTTAAAGTGTAATGCCAGTATAGGGAGAAGCTCAGATGGAAATACTTGAGGATTTATATAAGGTAACATGAGTTGCTGAAAAGTCAATTTCCACTCTTTGCCATGAGGTTTGATATATCTACCAAACTTTTTAAATGCAACAAGATGTGCTAATTCGTGAATTAAGGTGACAAAAAATCTATACTTGTTTGAGCTTGTATTGATGGTTATTTGATGTTGGCCCTGGTTTGTTCTTCTATAATCGCCGTGACGTGTAACGCGCTGATTAACGATTTTAAGAGTAACATCGTTTTGCTTGATAAGTTCAAAGACCGTTGCTACTGCAGCCCCTGGAATATATTTTGACAGTACTTCTATCATATCCTATGGTGTTGAACTAGAAACCTCTAATACTTTACCATTATAAAATGTGTTTCCTGTTAAAGAAAAATCAATAATATACTGTGCCATCTGGGTAGCGGTTAAAGGAGCCTTATATCCAGGAAATGCCTCCTCTAACATTTCGGTTTGCACGGCGCCCAAAGCCAAAACATTAAAGGAAGGACCGGTTTGTTTAAACTCTTCTGCCAGTAGCTCTGTAAGGGAGATTAAAGCACCTTTACTGCTGCTGTAAGCTGCTAGACCAGGAAACTTAGCACTTCCCTGAACACCTCCCATACTGCTTATATTTACCACATGACTTGATTTTTTACAAAAGGGTAACATCGCTTGAGTGAGCGAGAATACACCAAATACATTTACGTCATAGCTTTGCTTAAAGTCTTCCAAGGAAAGTTCTGAGAAGGGTTTATTGACCAGGTATCCAGAATTATTAATAAGTATATCCACATGTTTCCATCCCTTCTCTTTTAAAAAAAGCGGCACTTTTTTAATATCATCAGGATCTGTAATATCACATGAAAAGCAATGACAATTAGAAATCTCTATCCCAGAGACTGGTACCGAATTCCTAGACAAAGCCAACACATTGTGTCCAGCTTGGGCAAGTAAAGCAACCATTTCATATCCGATGCCACGGGAAGTGCCTGTTATAATAATATTTTTCATGCTCATTTTTTAAAAATTCTAACAATCACCTTTGTAGTGAAAAAGTACCTAAATATACAAAATCCCTAAGCCATCTTTTTAAGATTTCTAAGGGATTTTAGGATTTTAAAGTTTCAGAAAACTACACAAACATGGTAACGGGGTTTTCTATGTAACTACGTAATGTCTGTAAGAATTTGGCTCCTGTTGCACCATCAACTGTTCTATGATCACAAGCTAAGGTTACTGTCATGGTATTCCCCACAGCTAAGGCACCATTTTTTACAACAGGTTTTTGTATGATTGCCCCCACAGATAAAATAGCCGAATTTGGCGCATTTATAATTGAGGTAAATTCTTTAATACCAAACATCCCTAGGTTACTCACTGTAAAGGTACTTCCCTCCATTTCTTGAGGTGTGATTTTTTTGGTTCTTGCTTTACCAGCCAATTCTTTTACATGCATCCCAATTTGAGAAAAGCTCATTTGGTCGGCAAATTTTAAAACTGGCACAAGCAGTCCATCGTCTACAGCAACGGCTACACCTACATGGATATGCTTTGCTATACGCATCACGCCTTCTGTCCATTGGCTATTCACCTGTGGATGTTTTCTAAGGGCCATAGCACATGCTTTAACAATCATGTCATTATAACTGATTTTGACATCTGGAGCACTATTTATAGCAGTTCTTGATGCCATAGCATTATCCATATCAAGCTCAATGGTCAAATAATAATGGGGTGCAGAGAATTTAGATTCACCCAAACGCTTTGCAATGGTTTTGCGCATTTGGCTGTTTTTAATTTCTTCAAAACTTTCAACTCCAACTGGATTGTATTGTGCAGGAGCTGCACCAGAGGGTTGGTAGTTTTCTATATCACTTTTTATGATACGTCCATTCTCTCCAGACCCCTTGACAAGCTGCAATGAAATACCCTTATCGGCAGCCATTTTTTTAGCAAGAGGGGATGCAAATATTCTTTGTGATGAGGTGTGACTGCTTGCAACCTCTGGCGCTACTTGAACTTGAGTGGCTTCAGTGGTTTGTTTTACTACAACTGGTGTTGGCTTTGGAGCCGATGCTTGTACTGGGGCAGCTTTTATGGGCTCAGTGATGCCAGAAACATCTGTTCCTGCGGGTCCAACAATTGCCAACAGGGCATCCACAAGAGCGGTTTCACCTTCTTGAATACCTATTTTTAAGAGTGTCCCTGTGTAGAAAGACTCAAATTCCATAGTTGCTTTGTCTGTTTCAATTTCGGCAAGAATATCACCCTCTTGGATAGAGTCTCCCTCTTTTTTAAGCCATGTTGCCACAGTCCCTTCTTCCATGGTATCGCTCAGCCTTGGCATTGTAATAACCTCAACACCCTCTGGAATTACAGAAACTTCAGTATCAGAGCCAGAAGGAACTTCTTTAGTTTCTTGAGAGACCCGTTTGATTGTTTCATCTGAACTATCTTGAGGGGTAGTTGGGTTAAGGTGCATGGAGATGTCTTCTCCTTTTTCACCAATGATTGCCAATAGGGCATCCACGTTGGCTGTTTCACCCTCTGCTATACCAATGTGTAGGAGCGTTCCTTCATGAAAAGATTCAAACTCCATGGTGGCTTTATCTGTCTCAATTTCGGCAAGAATATCTCCCTCAACAACAGCATCTCCTACATTTTTTAGCCATGAGGCCACCGTTCCTTCTTCCATGGTGTCGCTGAGTCGCGGCATTGTAATTAGTGTTGCCATAGCTTATAATTTATGTGGTAAAAATGGGTAATCTTCTTGATCATATACAACATCATACATGACCTCCTTTTCTGGATATGGAGAATCTTCAGCAAATTTTTCACACTCACTGACCATCTCTTTTACTTTTTTATTGATCTTTTCAATGTCCTTCTCTGTTGCCCATTTATTTTCATAAATGTTATGAAGCACATAGCTTATAGGGTCTTCTTCTTGTTTTTTTGCAACCTCTGCCTTTGTACGGTAGTGTTGCGCATCACTCATTGAGTGGCCTCTGTAACGATAGGTTCTAATTTCTAAAAATGTTGGTCCTTCTCCTCTTCTTGCACGCTCCATTGCTTCGTCCATTTCTTTGGCAACAACCTCTGGTTTCATACCATCAACTGGTTTACATGGCATTTCATACCCTAGTCCCAGCTTCCAGATATCTGTATGGTTGGCAGCTCTCTCTACAGAGGTACCCATTGCATATCCATTATTTTCACAACAAAAAACTACTGGTAGTTTCCATAACATTGCCATATTAAAGGTTTCGTGTAAAGAACCTTGACGTACAGCACCATCTCCCATATAACATAATGTTACAGCGTTATCACCCTTGTATTTATCTGCAAAAGCCAAACCAGCACCAAGAGGAATTTGTCCCCCAACAATGCCATGACCTCCATAAAAACGATGTTCCTTAGAAAAAATATGCATTGAACCGCCCAATCCCTGGGAAGTACCCGTTGCTTTACCATACAACTCTGCCATCACTCTTTTGGGATCAACACCCATACCTATTGGCTGTAAATGATTACGGTAGGCCGTAATCATTTTGTCTTTGGTTAAATCCATGGCATGAAGTGCTCCTGCCAAAACAGCTTCTTGACCGTTATACAGATGAAGAAACCCTCGTACTTTTTGATTGATATACACTTGGGCTAATTTATCTTCAAACTTGCGCCAAAAAAGCATATTTTCATACCAAGCTAGGTAGGTTTTTTTGGTAATTTTTTTCATACGTTTTTTGTATTATTTCCTTTGTAAACATAAATAACAAACCAACAGCAAAAATAACACAATAAATACTTATACAAAAGCAGTAAAAGTTTAAAAAACTAAGAGAATTTATAAAGAAGTAAATACTACTTCAAAAAAGAGCTATCAAATACCAAAGGCAATAAGTCTTTTACAGAATTAGACCTCACCACTTTTCCTGTTTCGCCCATAAAATAAACTTGTATGGGTTGGTCTTGATTGACCTCATACTCAGCCAATACTTGTCTACAAGAACCACAAGGTGGTGTGGGAATAACTACCGTGTGGTTAAGAGATCGAACTGTAATTGCAATGTTTTTTATAGCCACGCCTGGATAGGTAGCTCCAGCATAAAAAACAGCCACACGCTCTGCGCAAAGCCCGGAGGGATAAGCAGCGTTTTCTTGATTGTTTCCTTGAACAATAACACCATTGGCAAGTTCTATTGAAGATCCTACCATAAATGAAGAGTAAGGAGCATAGGCTCGGTCTCTGGCTTGTTTTGCTGACTGCATTAATTCTTGTATGGTATCAGGTAATGCATCAACACTATCAAATACATCTAAAGTAATGGAAATATCAAGTTTTTTCAAAACTAAATGGGCTTAAGATTACTCGAAGATACAGTAATTGAGTCTTGTTTAAAATACAAATTCCAAATTCATGATTGAATTTGGAATTTGTATTAGAATTTTATGTGACATATCCGATTAATACTCATCATATTGTTCTCCAAAATTAAACGTAAGTCCAAAACGAAGGGTTCCTTCCAGCGGGCTTATCACCTGAGATGTTGAAAATAAATACGACAAATCAATGTTTATAGAAGTGTATTTAAATCCTGCACCAAGGGTTGCAAATTTACGTGAACCTTTCTCATCACTTTCATTAAAGTAACCAGCTCTAAATGCAAATGAATCTTGGTAGGTGTACTCTGCACCAAGAGCCCAAGTAAATTCTTTTAATTCTTCGCTAAAGCCATCTGGGGCATCTCCAAAAGAAGAAAACACACCACTAACGAATGTTTCGTTATAGTAATCATCTTGGCTATTAATTGTACCATCTCCATTTGAATCACTTGGTGTTGGAACCAAAAGTTTGTTTACCTCCACAAGAGCAGATACTTTATTGTATGGATCTAAAATAAAGTCAAAACCACCCCCCAAAGCCATATTGGTTGGAAGATTATTTTCTTGGCCTGTTTCATCATACTTTAACTTAGGACCAATGTTTGAAAAATTAAAACCAGCTCTCCAACGCCCATCAAAATTATTGTAAGGAATCTCCTCACTTTGGTAGTATCCTGCGATATCTACTGCAAAAGTATTGGCTGCGTTAGCGTCTTCTATAGCTGTTTGAAGTTTTAAATCGCTTCTGATGTATCTACCTGCAACTGCCATAGAAAAACGTTCACTGAGTTTCAAGGAGTAGGATAAATCAAACATCAACTCATTTGGCTTTACAAGCAGCGGTATTTGGTCTGCAGTTTCTCTTAGCTCAATCTCTCCGTTAGAAAAATATCTAAGCGATCCAGCAACTGCGCTTCTCTCGTTTATTCTGTTGTAGTAGGTAATATTACCAAGAAAAATATCATTTACAAGTTTACTCAAATAAGGTGTGTAGGTAACTCCAATCCCTTGTTTGTCTTTTGAAAAAGCAAATTTTGCTGGATTCCATTGTTGAGAAAAAGCATCTGGCGCGCTGGAAACACCAATATCTCCCATCCCTGCAGATCTAGCATCTCCTGCTATTAACATAAATGGAACTCCTGTGGTGATAACACGCTGGTCTATATTAGATGTATCTTCTTGAGCAAGACCTTTAAAGGTTACAAAAGTTGCTAATAGTACTATTAATAGGTTCTTCATGTGGTAAAAAAATTTTAACAAATATAATTTTAATTTTTAAAGGATAACTAATTTTTGAAATTTTTCGGTTTGCTGGTTAGTTAACGTAGATTTTACAGTAATCTTATATACATAAACCCCTTTTGCTATTTTTTGACCGAAATTGTCAAGGCCATCCCAGGTAATACTTCTTGATAAAAAACCATCTGTATTGACCAACTGGTTTTGTGTCCAAACTACTTTTCCGGTGACTGTAAAAACTTGTACCTGCACTTGTAAAGGCTCAAAAGGTCTGTTGTGATTAAACCAAAACTCTGTGTAATTGACAAAAGGGTTTGGATAGTTAAGCACTCGTGTAATCTCTAATACATCATTGCCTGCAACTCTAAAATCAATGTCTTGAGTTGAAGAATTGTTATACGTATCCCATGCCTTTACGGTTAAAGTATGCAAACCATCCTCAAGATCTCTTAGCTTGAAACTTGCTGTCCCTTTGGTGTAATTATCTACATCTGCCTGGTAGTAATCATTTAGTTTAAATGGGTTTGCTTGGTCTCCATCCAAAATAGCAATTAAATCATGTCCAATACCGCTGGCTGTATTGATCCCATTAGCATCCTCTAGTTTTACAATTAAATTTGGAGAATCGTTAGTGACACCACCAGAGATAAAATCCTCATTGTTCATAAACAGTTCAATACCTGGGCCGCTAGTGTCTGTCCCTGGGTTTGGATTAAGACCTCCTACCTGTATATCTAAATTGAATCCATTATTGTCTCTAAGCAAGCCGTTTTGTTTGGAATAAAAACTAACTTTTCCATTGCCCACAGGTATTTGCACATCTCGAGGCACTATAAAATCAAACTCAAATTGGCCACCGCTAACACTTGCTTGTCCACTAAATATGGTTTCTCCAAGGGTAGAGAAATTAAGGATCCCTAACTCACCACCTATTTGTGTGCCGTCGTTACCTAATGTTTGTCGCTCTATACGTTTGTCAAATATTTTTGCCTCTAAAATCCCATTGTAATTTGTAGCTACAGATCCATCTGCATTTAAAACCTCTCCTCCAAGTGTTACATAACTTAGCCCTTGCAACACATCAGAGCCACTGGATATAGGAACTCCATTTATGGTAGTTAAACGAATGTCTTTTCTAGGAAATGCTAAGGGTAATGCTGGATCACCGATATAGAAAACTACGCGCCTGTTTTCATTGCTTCCAGGAAGATCATTTTTTGCTTTTCTGAGGCCAACAGAGGGAACATCTGGAACTTCTTCTCCAATGCCAAAGATTTCATCCGCCAGAAGATCATTAAGGTCTGAGCCTACCTGAACACCTATTGATCTAGTGGTTGTAATAAGTGAAATAGCCCCTCCTTCTTTGTTCCAAAAAGTAAGCTCTCCGGCAGTAACTCTTGAGGGCAGGTCAAATTTTGTAAATTCACAGGTTACAGTCACCACCATAGGAAGTGTATTTGGATTTCTCAAAGAAGTTGCCGTCTCTTTTGTGTATATAAACTCCTTGGCAAGACCATCTTCTCCTCCGTGTCCAAAATAATTTACAATAAGTGCCCCTACTTCAATATCATTTTTTAAAGCAGCGTTTACATCTGGATATCTGTTCCCTCCAGCAGATGTTTGCTGCTGATAAGCATCCATATAAATTTTCTTGACATTTATAAAAGGCTTTTCTGATGTGATCCTGTCAGACAATTCGTTTAATGTTACTTGTAATTTATTAAATTCCCAATCTATATCAACATCATCAGAAACCATGACAATGGTATTTCTCCAATTTCCATAAGAGGTTTGTTTTTCATAATTTACAATCTTATCTATCATTGCATTGGCAAGGGTTACATCGTCTGCTAAAATCCTACCAACAGCAACATCCACTTTCTCATTAGACCCCATAAGACCTTCATCATTTCCAGTAGAAGGGTCTGCATCCATCATACCAAAAAAATCGTCTGACATGTAACTTGTCCAGGTGCTTGAGCTAAAGAGCGTGTGAAATGTTGGAACTACCAAATTATTACCAGGCAATCTGTCTTTGTAGTCAATAGAGGTGTCACCCAAAATACCTAGATACTTTATTCTATTCTCTGGCGCAGAGGCATTCTCATACACATAACGCACAAGATTTCTAATTGCACCAATATCTTGTTTACCGCTGCTAAACTCTTCATATATTTTATCTAGGGTAACAACCTTTACCTTAAGGCCTCTTTGGTTGGTGTGGTACTGTGCTAACCTCTGAGCTGGTTGAAGCAAAAAGGGAGCTGTGACAATCAAGTAATCAATATCCTGGAAATTTCCGTCCTCACCCTGAAAAATCGTGCCTTTGATATTTTGATTTGGCACACTAGAGTCTGGAATGGCTAGTGGAGTGTAATAGTCTGAAGCAGTAACAGCGATATATTCTCGCACCTCTCCTAGCGCTGCTTTGAAAGAAAAAGTGGCAGAAGCATCACTATTTGTTTTTGTAGCAATGGCATTGGTATTTGTTACATCCCATACTTGTGATATCTGAGAAGCGTTAGAAATACTATAGAGCCCTACCCCAAAGTTGGTTGCGGCTTTATTATACCTAAAAGAAAACTGCTCACTCCCGCCTATTAATTGACGCTCTGCGCCAACTCGTATGTAGTCTAAATACCCTATACTTGAGGGATTACCCCCGTTATTATATAACAAATTTACCGTAACGGTCTCACCACTAGCGGGTATGGTATAGGGTGCAGCGCTTTGACTTGATGGTCTGTAAGAGAGGAGCGTTGAACCAGAGATAGTTCCAAAATTAATTGGATCTATGGCGGTACCATTTAGAGAAACTGCCATTGATGTTGGGCTCTCTGAGGCTGAAGCTACATTTACATTTACAGAAACCTCAGAGCCTTGAACTATGTTAGGAAACTCAAAGGAATAACTCTGTTCATCTTGAATGTCAAATCTATTTCCAAACCACCTACGGCCAACCTTTGCAGGACTAAAATCATCTACTTCATGAAATTGATAATCATTAAATGTAGTGATCGCATCACCTTGATCTGTAGGTTCATTTAAAGTTGAAATTCTGAGTCCTGGATCTCCTCCATGGGTGATGTAATAAAACGCCTGATTACTGTAAGGGTTTATGTGTGTATCATTCTCTTTATCGTAGCCTAGGGTGCCAATACCATAAAAAAGTATGTAATCTAAATCATCAAAAGAACCATCGGCTTGTCCAATAACCTGTATGGCGTTTTGAGGTAAATCAAAAAGAGTGTTGTTTTCAGAATTAAGCAGTGGTAATGGTTTACCTCCATGACCATAAATTTTAATACTTCGAGGGTCTAATGTGGCAGTATTAATCCCTAAATTATCTAAAAAAGATTTTGTGATTTTATATACCCCTGTTTTCTCTATTTTAAACTTATACCAATCGCCGGTGGCCAAAACAGAATTAAAAACAGGAATTTTCAACCCCTTGGAAGTTGTATTTGGAAAGTATTGATAGGAGATAGAAAAAGAGCGTACCTTTTTTATTTGCCCATTAACTTTCACTAAGGGAGATAAGGATAAGATTGTATAAATTTGGTCACTTGCTTTGTTACTACCAATAGATGATTGGACTGTCGTGGGTATATCTGAAATAGTAACCCTAGCAAGCTCTTTGGGAGATACAGTTGTGTAATTAATATTGGTTATTTTTAAAGTGGCTGGATTTGCAAAGCCAGTATCTATCCACTGTTCAGAAAAATTGATTGCATTTTTTGTAAGCGTAAGTTTTAATCTCTCAATGGCAATCTGTTTTGAGGATTTTGTTACAGCTTTATTTTTTTCAAAAACAGAAGTAGGTGTCGCAAAAGAAGGCGTTGAAATGTCATTTTCCCAAGCAATACTAATTTCTTTTGTTTGTGCGTATGCAGAGGCACTACAAACCAAAATACCTAAAAATAAAAATATGTGTTTCATGAGTAATTCTAACGCATCAAATATACGGTTAGTATAAGGTAAGATTAAAGTTTTTTTGTCAAATCTAAAAGCTGACATACTAAAACAGCAGTAAAATCGTTCTTCAGAGGTTGGTATCATAAAGAAGTGAAAACTAACTACTAATTAAATATAAAATAATATTGAAACTTTGTCGTTAATCATTATATTGCAAACCTATATTATTCATAATTTAAACTATGAACTTGACAAAAAAATTAGCCTTTAGGCTGCTTATCCTATCACTTACAACAACAATGTTTGTAGGCTGCAACAAAACAAGAGATTATAAAGACAGTTCTCGTGCTACGGGTTGGGCCCTAAACTCAAGAGAGGGAGGTCCACAAAAAAACAGTAAATACCAAGAGCAAGAAACAGGTCCTGGGCTTGTTTTTGTAGAGGGTGGTACTTTTACCATGGGTAGAGTACAGGATGACCCAATGCATGATTGGAACAACACCCCTAACCAGCAGCATGTTCAATCCTTTTACATGGACGAGACAGAGGTAACAAATTACATGTACCTTCAATATCTACAGTGGATAAAAGAAGTGTTCCCTCCGGACAATGAAAATTACCGTAAAATATACGAAGGTGCCTTGCCAGATACATTGGTTTGGAGAAACCGTTTGGGATATAACGAAGTAATGACAAACAACTACCTAAGACATCCGGCCTATGCAGAATACCCTGTTGTGGGAGTGAGTTGGATCCAGGCAGTTGAGTTTAGTAACTGGAGAACAGATCGTGTAAACGAACTTATTTTAGAAAAAGAGGGGATCACTGCAAGAAATGCACGTTATGGATTAGAAAATGGAGAAACTTTCAGTACCGCTACCTATCTCAATGCACCCACACAAACCTATGGTGGTAATGACTCATTAACTAGAGGTGGTAATAGATCTAAATCTATCGCAAAAAGAAGCAAAGACAGTACCAATTTGTACATACAGAGGAAAGATGGCCTCTTAATGCCTGCTTACAGACTACCCACCGAGGCAGAATGGGAATATGCTGCCATTGGTCTTGTAAGTGTTCGATCTTACAACAACTATAGGGGAAGAAAAAAATATCCCTGGGATGGACAATATACCCGTTCAGGTAATAGAAAAACACAAGGTGATCAATTAGCAAACTTCAAACAAAGTGATGGAGATTATGGAGGAATTGCAGGATGGAGTGATGATGGAGCAGATATTACCGCAGAGATCAAATCCTACCAACCAAATGATTTTGGATTGTATGACATGTCTGGTAATGTTGCAGAATGGGTTGCAGACGTATACAGACCTATTGTAGATGATGGATTTAATGATTTTAACTACTATAGAGGAAATGTGTACACAAAAAATGCCATAGATGAAAATGGAAAAGTTAAAATTGTTACTGCAGATTCAATAGTCTACGATACACTGAGTACTGGTAAAGTAATTGCTAGAAACCTTCCTGGAGAAATTTTGCAAATACCTGTTGACGAAAATGAAACCTATCTTAGAACACAATTCTCTACTAGTGACAACAGAGATTATAGAGATGGAGATAAAGCGTCAACTCGTTTCTATCAATCTTTCGGAGAACAAGAAGACCAGCAGGTTATAGATCCAAACAAACGAATGTACAATTCTCCAAACCACAGAGTTGGAGTTTTTGAAGAAGCTGATGGGGGTGGAATAGATCGTGAATATGACAAATCTTCTAGCAGAACATCTATGATAAACAATGAGGTTCGAGTTTACAAGGGAGGTTCTTGGAAAGACAGAGATTACTGGTTAGATCCAGCGCAAAGACGTTTTTTCCCTCAAGATATGGCTACAGATTACATTGGTTTTAGGTGTGCTATGTCTCGTGTGGGATCAAAATCTACAAAGCCAAAAAGAGCCAGACACTAACAATATTATAGAAGACACAAAACCCTCTTTGGTATTATACTTAAGAGGGTTTTTTTATATATTTACTTTTTATGAAACTGCAGAGACTATACTCATATTTTTTAGAAAGTTCTGGTATTTGCACAGACACCAGAAAAATAGAAAAAGGCTGTTTATTTGTGGCTTTAAGAGGTGATACTTTTAATGGAAACACCTTTACCCAACAAGCTTTAGACAAAGGAGCTTTTAAAGTTATCATTGATGATATCTCACAACATAAAAATACAGGAGAAACCATTATTTGTAGTGACACACTAAAACTGCTTCAAAAACTAGCAACCTATCACAGACAACAACTAAACATACCCATAATTGCCCTAACGGGAAGTAATGGAAAAACTACCACCAAAGAAATTATCAATGCTGTTCTATCAAAAAAATTTAAGACTACAGCTACCCTAGGAAATCTCAACAACCATATTGGCGTGCCGCTAACTCTTCTATCAATGACAAAGGACACAGAAATGGGTATTGTAGAAATGGGGGCAAATCATAAAAAAGAAATTGAAACTCTTTGTGAAATAGCGCAACCTAATTTTGGGTATATCACCAATTTTGGCAAAGCACACATTGAGGGTTTTGGGAGTATCCAGGGAGTAATTGAAGGTAAAAGCGAATTGTATAAATACATTACCAAAGAAAAAGGATTGCTCTTTTTTAATGCCGATGACCCATTACAAAACAAATTACTAGGTAATTATCCATCAAAGGTTGGATTTAGCCAAACCAAAGAACATTTTTATACCCTAGTGCAAATTGATGCAAACCCTTATGTAGCTCTCAAAGTTGGACAAACAAAAATCACATCTAACCTTATTGGAGCCTACAACTTTACAAACATTTGTGCTGGAGCTGTAATTGGAAATTTCTTTGACATCCCCACAAAGGACATCAAACAAGCAATAGAGCAATACATACCCACAAACAATAGATCTCAATTAATTAAAAAAGGTAGTACACAAATTATCTTAGATGCCTACAATGCCAATCCAACAAGTATGTTAGCTGCCCTGCAACATTTTAACACAATTAAATCTGACTCAAAAATGGTATTTTTAGGAGACATGTTTGAGCTGGGAGAAACCGCTCAACAAGAACACCAAGATATTGTTAATTACCTCTCTAAAGCCAATATTGGACAGATGTATCTAATTGGCTCCTATTTTAGCAAAACAAAAACACAATTAAAAAATTGCTATCAATACGCTAGTTTTGATGCCTTTAAAAAAGCATTTAAAAACAACCTGCCTGCAAACACAACCATCCTTATTAAAGCCTCTAGAGCAATGGCTTTAGAGCGTATCGTTGCACTTCTATAAGATTTAAAACACAACTGCTATTTTATTTTTTAAAATAGTAGTGTAAATCAAATAAATTAACCGTGTGTTTTCATAAAACTCAACCTGCTTTTAAACAGCCAATTAGCTATTTTCATTGATTAATTTTTACTTATTTTAAACTATTTGTTTGTGGGTTTTAAAATCTAACTTATATTTGCACTCGCTAACAATGTTAGGGCGCATAGCTCAGTTGGTTCA